>Ga0316217_10000122_pt1 | contig 116857 bp, 104 predicted proteins | sample 1anoAmetaG_FD_203633 | JGI IMG/M metagenome (GOLD analysis project Ga0316217, IMG submission 203633) | Freshwater microbial communities from Trout Bog Lake, Wisconsin, USA - 1anoA | ecosystem: Environmental > Aquatic > Freshwater > Lake > Hypolimnion/Profundal zone | place: USA: Wisconsin... | reverse complement strand
TTTCTGAGCACCCCAAAATAGCAATTTCGACAGCTTGGTTGCCACTCCCTGTATCCCTTGTACCGCGGTATTCCTATCTCTTCCTATCCTTAACGTGCTCTATTTTCCGTTTTCTGAGACGCCCCCGAGGAGGGCCTTTTAGATGGCAAGCATGTAATTCTGACCTCCCATGCAGAGGAGTTCTTGCTTCGTATCCAACAAGAATTAGGCGCGGCACGTGCGCAAGAGATGAAACTTTATAAGTTTCTACCGCATCAGGGCGAACATCATCTACGCATTGATACAAACCCAGCATCCAAGAATTACGTACTGCTAGCCCGGCAGGCATTCGAAGCTGAGGATAAACGTGATGCCTTGCGGTATTCCAGGCCTGCTATCGAAAGTCTCACTGACAGGCTTTGGACTTGGATGGGTAGGCAGGGTGATGGAGCAATAGAGCTGAAATTGTTTGGTCCGAAATCTCCTTGGGAGCTGAATAACAAGTGCAATAAGCTACGCGCAGCCCTCAGACGACGCTCGAACCCGCCCGCTGGATTGGTATCGTCGCTTGGAGCTCTGGACACACTTTTGGGTATAAATGGTGGCTCTATCGAGTGGGGCTACCTAAATGGAGGCATTCACGATTCACTACGTGATGGTGAGTTCGACCGCGCTGTGGTCAGAATCATTGTTGACGCTATTTCGTCTCTGGATCAAGGGTTAGCGGAACTACAGCGGTGAAGTACCAGTAGACCTGGAAGATTTGCGACTTGGTTCATGGCTGGCGCACATCTTGAGTTTTTACGCCGGAATGCCCGTTCGAACTGGTCATTTACGGGAGCGGTGAATACAGCTCCATATGTGCCGCCTCCGCTACCGCGATCCGCTCCGCGTCCTGGCGGCCGAAGTCAAAGTGCCACAGCGCCGGCAGACGCACGATGGAGTCCCATGGCGGAATTCCCGGGACCGGCGCGTCCATCATAACGAGCTTCACGGTCTTGTCGGGATAGCGAGCTGCAAGGCATAGGCGACCTGGGCAGTGGAATGCCATCTGCAATGCGTGGTGACTGTCTGGGATCCATGCGATATCAACATTGCGTACCGTCCGGGATCGTGGACCTCACCCAGTTGCTACTTTATGGCGCCAGTACAGACAGCACAAGAGCTTGACGTTCAGGTTCGAGTTCACTTATTTGTACTCGAAGACGATCAACAGCGGGACGCCACATGCTTTGATAAAAAACACCATCGTCTGGATTGAACATATCGGACATGAGGTCATCGACCTCAGCAGCACTTCGGAAAACGCAGTGAGCGTCCAAATCAATATTTATAGAAATGCGCTCAAAGGTCCGTGGTAGAGGCAAAGCAGCAATGCCATCGGTTAAAGTAAGGAAAATGGAAGGCTGCAGACTGGCTGTGGGCTCAGCAACACGTGCAAGCACCAAGTCCGAGAGTGACTTGGCGTAGATGTCTAGTGCTGAAAGATTCGCATCCAATAATGTCACCACTCCTGGAGATGGTACCCTCGCAAGAACATCCCTCACAGTCGCGTCATCAATTAAACCGACGGTCAAATCAATCAAAATACTACGGCACTTCAGCGTTCTTGCCCACCCCTCTACAAGGGGCCGTGCAGCTACACCCCGTACGGAAACCATTAGTCCGGCACGAAAGGCGGTTTCGCAGACTAGATTGAGAGATGTGGCATGTTTGGCAGAGACCCCGTATGATTTGAGAATTGAAACCGCATCACTACAGCTTGTTGACAACTCACGTACAATGGGCTCTGCAAAAGGACCTCTGTTGTCTGAGCGACCATCGCTGATAGCGCCTTTTGCCTGAACCGGCGCCAATAATGCCTGAAAGATCGCCAGGTCAGCAAGTGTTCCCAGACCGTCAGCACGGGCCTTATCAAACCGCGTCTTAACAGCCTTTGAAACTTCATCAAGAAGCTTTCTATACTCTTCGCGTTTCTTACGGATCCGCTCCTCCCATTCATCGCGTTCTTTCTGCAGCTTGGTTATGTCCGTTTTCAGGCTCGTCTTATTTGCAATCTGCCTCATAGCCTCTTGTTCTACCAATCGGGCTATGCGCTCTATTACGCATGGATTATCCATAAGTTCATTCACAAGTGAATCAAATGCTTCTTTTTGTTCCGAAAGGCGCTCGATTTGGGATTTGATCCGCTGGATGCGCAAAGCATCGGCTTGAATTTCTTGAGTACCTAATGATTGCGCCAATTCCTTTATTTGGCTTTGCGCCAGCCCGCTCTTTCCGCCTTTGAAGAGTTTGCGAACAGCAGATCCGAGGCTCGCGCAGTCATAAATGCCCTGTTCCTTAGGAAGTGGCCCTACAACATAGAGACATCCTTCAAGACGTATCGCTGAAAGAACTGTCCATGAACGCAGCCCAAGCTCATACGTTTCATCTTTCGATAGGACCTCAGTCCGTTCACTGCGAGCACCTACTATCAGACCATCATCGAGTTTGAAGAGAAGCGGCTGTAGGCTCCCATCCAAGCGTTCCGAATACTCTTTTAAAAACTCGCGCACAGAGTCATAGTCTGTTGAAGAAAAAGGAACTGTTCGCACCTCGTAAACTACTCTTACCTCAGATACAAGGTGGAAATGAGTGGCCTTATCCGTTTCATGTTCCGCAACCCGCCAAACTCCAATCTGGCCTCGTGTCGGTTGCTTCGGGTACCCTGCGCGATCGAAAGCCATGATGTCACCAGTTTCAGGAAACAGCTCACGCTTTCTCTCATTGGTCAAGAGCTGAATCTGACTGTCAACGATAACGGCAAGAGGATTAACGAAAACTGCTGATTTCTTGTCCGATTTAGTGCAATAAGCCAATACCTCATTAGTCTCGATAGCAAATTCACCCTGGAACATCCCTGGATCAATAATTCGAAGCCCTCGAGCAGAAGTCTCGTTGGAAGCCAGTCTTGATAGCTGTAGAGTTACGAACTGCTCGAAAAGGTTATGCAGCATACAATTTGCTGATAGCACATCGGCTACATCCTTCACCTCTTTTGTGTTTCCTTGCCGAGCCGACTGTAAGCCTACAATGAATGCAGCCAATTCTGGTGAAAAACCTTCCAGGTGCTCATCGGCATCTCTACCTTCAATCAGATCGATGAGCACATGAGGAAGGTTTTTAGGATACGCTGGTTCGGAGGGCATCAAATCAGGCAGATCACTGCAAATACCTACGACATCCTCTCGTTCCTTTATCTGTCCACCTATTGAGGTTTTCAAAAAATCGAGCAGAAGTTCCGGTGGATCATCACTGAAGAGATGAACTAAACATGATCGGGATAGCCTGCGAGCAGAGGTCTCTGAAAGGTGCTCATCAAGTTCCTCGTATATTATAAATTCCTGTAATACCTCCTCGGAAGTTGCGGGATCAACCATAGTGACATGCTTCGCAAACCAATTCTTCACCACCTTGTCAGTCAATGGCGGTAGCTCGGCAAGCTTGCGAATTCGTGCGTTGAAGCCGAATGGCAGATTTTGGACTTTCCCACCGCCATTAATAAGCGGCAGTCTACAGTCGGTGAAAAATCTCCGCAATTCGGAATCGTTTGTTCCTAGTCTCAATAAAAATTCTAATCGCTTACGGTCAATACCTCGATAAGCCATTGGATGCTTCCCCCCTAGCTCGATTGAGCACGAATAATGTATGGGCGCAACCACGCCAGTTCACTGTTTATAGTCACCGGAGATGTCTCAGCCGACCGATTGATAAGCCGTTTTGAGATATCATGGCCGTAAATGCGAGTTACTACCCCTTCAAGCCATGAATCTCTTGTCGGTATCTGCAAGTCGACCCCCATCGCCTCTGAGCTTGATCTTTCAGGAATTGGCCAAGCTAGAGCACCGAAGTTTCCGGCATCTATATCCTTATAATTATCCCCACAGAGGGCGTAGCTCACACCTTCTCTAATCCATATCTCCTTTGAGAGAGTAAGACTATCCGCCACTCGTCGGCTCGGGCACAAAATGCGCAGACTCTCCCTAGAGTCCTGCCAGATGGATCCTTTTAGCCCAGGTTCAAAAATATCATGTGCAACATCACCAATCACAATGCGTACCCCTTCGGGCTGAAACAGTGGACATTCTTCGACTCTCCCTAAAAGCACCATATTCCCATCTAAAAGAATCGAGAAACTTCCCGTCTTTATTCCGGTTATTTCAACCCATTTATCCGTAATATCAGTGACTTTTGCATGGGCCACATGGCTTGGTGTATCAATTATTGCAACAGGGCGTCGTTCGGTTCTTGCTATGAGGATGCGATCCGTGGGTACCTGGAAAACATGAGTACCATCAGGTTCAATGTGGTGGGGTGGTGGATCTACAAAGTAAGCCCGGGCGCTTTGATTTCTAACTTCCCGTCCCAGGTATCTGGCAATGGCATCCATTTCTATCTGACTTCTAATTTGTGTAGCTTTTGGCAGGACGATTTCGTACAGGCACCAACCGTACTGTTCATCTCTACCCTGTATACCAATTTCGATACTCTTTGGGACCGGATTGAGTGGCTGTTTAGTAAGCAGTTGATATCGCTCACCCCATTCTAATGGAGCCTCAGTTCCCAGAAGCCGGCTCCATCCCTCGCCGGGTCTAAAATAGTTATTGGTCGCTCTAAACATGGTTACGGTTTGTTTGATTGCCGCACCCACCCAGGCCAATTCACCAGTAGATTCTATATCTATTAGAGGCACTCTCGGAGTGTAGACCTTGACCGAACAAGGTCGCTGAAGTTTAGATGATGTGTAGCTAAGTTCTCCCAAAGGGGATTGGATTTTTATGCTGCCGGAAATTTCCACTCCCTGTTGTAACTGTGGCAATTTTACGTGAATGTAATATCTTTTCCGTTCCGTCTGCTCCAAGTATATTCCACCCCGAGTCGATAAAGTGCTCGACTTGGGGTGTGCCTCATTCCAATCCAAATGAGAGCTCGACTTTGAGATTACATTAAGCGGGTGATAATTTTCGCATTCAAGTCTACCGCTATGACCGTAATGCGCAAAATGTTGACGACGGTTCGATCCTGAACGTTTAAAAACAGGTTCGCCGCATGCAGGACACGACAACCAGAAGGCGTATAAGCTTCGTTCGGTGGCGTGTATGAGATTACCTGATTGGTCCCGCGCCCAGTCCATTCATCATCTCCTCAAAAAAATAAAATGTTCATAAGACCAAGCGATGAGCGACTTGAGGTGTTGTACTCATGACATTTGAGAGAAAGCACCTGGCAAATCCCTTGCTAATTCGTAAGGTGAGAATGCATATCTTAATTGCGATTCGACGAAGCCTAAATTCTTTGGCTCGACAAGTGATGGGTAGGACCAAAGCGATACAGAGGGTCCGCCACGAGTAGCTGTTATCGGAGCTTCACACATATCAGAGATTTTCCATCCTGCCAACTGTAGTAATTGCACCAGCGGTCTTAATTCCTCTTGTTGTCTGGAACGTTCAAATTCCGTTGGCGCACTCCCCCCTTTTACGAAACGAACCAAATCAAGTGCAAGGAAACGGTCGAGGGACCCGTGATGAAGTCGATTGCCATAATGACGCAGACACTTGTCGCAGGATGTTGTGCAGTCGCACTTTGCCAAAAGCGACTCCGCCTCAACAAATACCTCTGAGAAACCTTGTTCTGCCTGGGTAGCATACCCGGCCCCACCCGATAGTGTGTCATATACAAAGATGTCGGCAAAATGATCAGTGCCATGCCTCACAAAACGGTAGCCGGCATTTACCTCTCTAATATCAATATCCAGTGTATGGGCAATCGCAAGCACTAGGGCCTCACAAAACGATTGGAGAGCATCGGCTAATGGTTGTCGTGCTCTCTTCTCAATCGGGTCAAAACGAAAAGGCTCCACTATGGGCAATCGGAAAAGAAGAATGTCCGAGGTAAACGAATATCCAAGAAACACCTGTGTAAAATCGCCATTGCAGGTGCGTGGAGGATAGGGAACTCCACGGGGAGTTTCGATAAGGTAGTCACGTTGATGTGCTCCTTGCTTTCCATCGAATGAGGCTTTCCCGCAACGGGAGCAAATTAAAAATCCATCCTCCTTATCCCCCTTGTTCACCATGACAAGAGGCTGGGTTCGCATAGAGGTCAGTTGCCCGCAAGAGAGAAAAGTCTTCCATTCAAAACTGATTTCACTCTCGGGGAGCGGCAACTGTGCCGAAGTTGCTTGAGTAAAGAGTTGCTCGTCGTCATATTCATCAATTTCTTTACCCTCTGCCGGGTATACCACTTCTGGCTGAATTACCGTGACGGAAGCCAAATTCGTCGTTTGGCAAAGCGGACATGGTTGCCCCTCCGTAAAGTCTTCAAGGAAACCTGCTGTAAATAAACACTCCGTACAATGCACGTACTTGCGCAGCCCAATAAAAAGCCGCTCCGCACGGTCTGCGGCAGTTCTTGAAGTGCTTGCCGCCACAGTGCCGACACGATATGTCTTCTTATCAACAACGACTAGGCGTCCAGGAGCGTACTCAGAAAGCGCAACATTGAGGCCTTGTTGGGGTCGCTGAATCAATTTCACCTGGTGAAATCCTTGCCCCCCCCCTTTCTCCTCAATTTGCAACGCGCAGAGATTCCGTGGAAAGGCATAGGAAGGAAGAAATCCGCGACTGAAAAGGAACTCAATCAAAGGCTCATCAGATTGATCGAGATCTTCCTGCCCCTTCGGACGATTCACGTCGAGGGCATGAATAAACTCATCTGCAATTACTCCGGGTTCACGTTCAAAGCATGTCGGCAACCACTCTCGGATCGAACGATAACAATTCCGTACCTCAGCACTCTCCAATATCCATTTCTTGAAAGACTGAAGACTGAAATCTCCTTCTCCAACGTAGAAGTCCCATGTTTTTCCGAGCATCGTGAATAGGTTCGATTCGCTTCCAGCTACGACCTTGGAGTGGAAAAATGCCTGAATCAATTGGGCACGTATATGCCGTTCAACGATATGCGGATTTTTAGTATCTACAGTTGGGAGAGGAGGGTCACCCGATATAATTAGCTCTGGGTTTTCAAAGTAGTGATTGTCGTGCGGATTATTTTGCGCATACGTGAGTACCGTCGATATTGCCGCTCCCCTGCGACCCGCACGTCCAGCGCGTTGCTGGTAATTCTGTCTTTGCGGGGGGATGTTTCGCAAACCTACAGCCACAAGAGAGCCAATATCAATACCTACTTCCATTGTTGTTGTGCTACTGAGGACGTCTATTGACGTATCACTCGAGCCTATCAAAATATCACGGAATCTTCTTTCAAACTCCTCTGTTGTTGGTATCGGTATGTCGGGATCAGTTTGGTCTAGAAATGATAGCTGAGCGGTGTGTTCTTCTACCGCCAAGTTTAGAGGTTTTTCGACCCCATTGAGGACACGAACAACAGGATCCCGCCAAAAGCTCTTCCGCGCCCGCAGATAGTTGGTGGAGGCCGGCTCAACCAGTGAAACCTTTGTTGAGAGGCAATTAGGGCAATGTTCCCACCACAGCCTAGGTGAAATTGCGGTGCAAGTCATGCACTGGTACCAAGGACTCTCAATAGCAACTTCGAGCCGTACACGCTTTGGTTCCAGATACAAACTGCCTCTTTCTTCAGCACAGAGCACCTTCGCCATGATGGCAATGAAAGAGTCGAGATCCCCCAGTCGTTGGGCAAGGAAATTCTGCTGGCGTTTGGTGAATCCTTTCTTTGCCTCGATACCACTGCTTATTAGATACCCCTCTGCACCTGAAGCTTCACGCCGAACGCCTGACTTAACAGATGGATCAAAGGCAAACTGGTTTGCGAATCCTTGCAGCCATGGGATAACGAGGGTGAGCGCAACTTCTTTGTCTATGGAAGGATAACCATCAGCAATCGCCCTCATAGCCTTTTTTGTTGGGCATAGGTATGCAAGTGTTAGCGCATTAACTGAATAATAAGGCGAGCCAATCTGGCGTAACAGGAGAGCCGTAAACCTTGGGGGCGGGGCCGAGTCAAACTCAAGCAAAGCCCCTTGGAGGTCGTCTCTGTACCATTCCTTATATTCACTTACATGGCGTTGCAACTTCAGTCGATCATCACCATCGAAAAGCTGCAAACCAGTTTTTACAAGGATATCGAGGAAGGCGACATAGATCCACTGGCTAAGTACCGCCTCATGGCCTATTCGTTTCAATTCCGACGCAGCAAGAATGAGGACTTGCCTAAATACGTCCTTCTCGATTTCGCGCGGAATATCGCGTGCAAGGCGTGCAGCCTTTTGTCTCCCGTCAGAAAACAGAAGCGCCTTGCGTCCACCGTTTGGGGACTGAATGGTAGCAGGTTTTGTAGCTGGCTGAAGGGCAACTTGTTCGCGGACAAGGTGCGCAAATGGAGCTTCACCTTTGGTGGTCTGATTCATGATCTTTGGGGCGTTTTGCCACCGCTTCAGACAGACTGGGCATTCACCGTCAAATGAAAGAACCATTCCTGAATAACCAGCGACAGTCCCCTCAGGTCTGATGAGTTCGCGGTACTGGCAGGCCAAATCAGGCTGTGGTTCTTTTTCTTGAAGACGTCCCGTTTCCATATGCAACCATGTTTTTAGACCCTCAGGGCTTTGGTCTGACCTACGCTCGACTTCTACCAGAAAGTGGGCTTCGAGCATCGCACAACCTGACCAGAGGCCAGTAGATGGCTCATGCCAGAGAAAATTGTCGTTCTCATCCCGCATATAACCACGAATGAAGGCAGCGCCGCAATCCCGGTGGATTAACAGTTCGTATACACGCGCCCCACAATCGCAACGCAGTCGCGGCGTGGAGAAAAGCCGTCCGAGAATACTAGGCTTGTCGTTTCTTGCCCGGCAGGGACACTTCGGGTTTGCACAAGCAAACAAGCCTGGCAATCCGCGAAAAAAAAGATGAGAGCGAACCGGTGTGAAGACCCGGTCCTTATCTTTTTCTCGCGCAAAAGTCATCAGAGCGAGCAGACTTTCAAGAGAGTCACCTGGAGATTCCCCAAGGGGGAAGATTTCATTTGCAATTAAAGACAGTGGTCGTGGTCTTGAAGTTATAAGATTTGCGGCAAAGGCTGCTGGCCCAAAGGACTGCAACCAATCGTGGACAAGGTACTGAAGTTCTTTCTCACCAAGCTCACTATTTGTAGCTTTCTTCCCTAAATCAGTTAGCAGACGGCGGAAAGCTTCTACGGCCTGAGAGGCACTTGTTTCGTGAATTCTGTGAAGCGAAGAAAAATCGTATGCAGAAAGTGAATTCGCCTCGCTTAGCGTGGCTGTCCGCTCATTAGGCTTGCTGTCCCCTATACCAGTGATAAGGTCGAAACTGCTAGTCGAATTTTCTAGACCGGTGAGATCCGCGGCGAATAGTTTTATTCTTTTTTTCGCCTCATTTGTTGAACCAAGGCTTGCGCTTGTCAATATATACCGTATTTTATCACGGCTCACACCAAGTCGCGAATGTAGGCGACGTAGCAGGTATGCGACTTCAGCTCCGCCTGATCCTCGATACATATGGGCTTCATCTAGTACTACAGTTAAATGGTTATTAGGAGCATATGAGAGCCATTTGGCGGTTTGCTCAAAAATATTTTTTTCGATAGGCCGCAGAAGCATGTATTCGAGCATTGAATAGTTTGTAACAAGGATATCAGGACACATTTCCTGCATTTCCTGGCGCGAGAAGAGCTCCGAGTCTTCAGCTCCAGTTTTGAACGATGACTCTATGAAACGCTCGATATCCTTGGCCGGCCATTTGCCTTCCTTTTCTAGTAGAGAGCGAACCTCGACGGATAATGGAGCATCATTACCATCACGAAATCGTTTTTTAAGCAATTTCCCGATTCGCTCTCGGTTTTTTTGAGGAGAATCCTTTCCTGGGTATGGAGTCCTACTCGTATACATCCCAAATGTCGCCCGCCGATCCCGATTCCCCTTCAAGGCCCGTGCGATCTCAGTATCGCCGAGAAGCCTGCGCAGACGGGAGAGTTGGTCGTTGACCAAAGCGTTCATTGGGTACAAGAGTATCGCCCTGCATCCTGGCTTCAGCCAGGAGTTCGGATTCACTGCTGACTCAATTGCTAATGCGCCGAGGATTGGCATCAGAAAGCACTCAGTCTTGCCTGAGCCGGTTCCGGTTGCAACGATTATCTCCGTACCACGTCCCAGGAATGCTTCCAAGGCTGCGGCCTGATGGGCATAGGGCTCTCGATAGATACCTACGTTCGGCCGACTCGAAGCAAGTGTCAGGATGTCTTTTGCCGGTTGAGGAATGGACAGGTCAATATACGCCTTACCTGTAGCGTAAAATGGAGTTGCCTCCAATCGCGGTTCCTGAAACGTGATGCCTTGGCTATAGAGCAGGCGACGCCTCTCTTCAATCAGGTCCTCATCCCAAATGTGGTATTGTGCTTCAAGATATTGATGGAAGGTGTTTTTAAGGCCTTCAAAGACTGTTCTCGCCGAGTAGTTTCTAACATTAACCATTAATTTTCCTCACTTCACAGCCGAGACGTTTCAGCCTTGCTGAGATCTGGAAAACATACGAGTCATCGGTCACACGATAAGCCTTGCCTGTCAGCGACATATCCCGCGACCCAAGGGCGAGGATTAGCTGGCGCTCAGGCCGGGGAAGACTCGCTGGGGCATAGATAACGGATTCGGTATTGCGTGAATCGATCATCACTGTGATTGGCCTGCCCATAAGTGCTGCAAAACCAGAACACAAACGTGCCACCTCTAACGGGGTTGAAGATTCTGCGACCAGCCTTTCCCCTTTAACTCTGCCAAAAAAATAGCGGTAACAGTCGCGACCCAAACGTTCTCTGCATACAGAGACCCCCTTCAATTGCATCGAAGACAGGGGTGTATCTGCCCACACAGGGATGTTTATTTCTCCAAGTGTAGATCGGGCGGTACCCATCCTGAAATACTGGACATTTCTTGGTGAGATCGTTGTCCCCATACCATTCTCTGCTTCTGCAACCTGAGCTTCACTCCAAGCAACGCTGTCTTGCACATGGAGTCCCAACCAGTTATCTAACTCTTGAATCGGCAAACCTTTAGCGTCCGATTGTGCAATGACCCTGGCGTGGCCCATTCGCGTGACACCGTAGAAATGACGTTGCAATTCGCGTGTGGGAGTTGGTCCAACAATGATCGCCTGTCCGCCGAGTGGCACATAACGCAGAGGTGTCGGGAAAAAGTATCCTCCACTCAGCGTCTGCACCTCACGCAAGAGATTGAGTATATTGAGTGAATACCGGAACTTGTGTAGGATTCCTGCTCGCTCAAAGGCATTGCGAATTCTCAGGATATGCACCTCATGACCGTCGGAAGACGAGACATAGGCCATCGCGGCAAGTTGCCCTCTAAAATACTCAATCGCATCAATTTGAGTAACGGAACTGTTCAAGATTTCTCCAGAGGGTTTGCCTGGAAATTTGTGTTGCAACCATCCTTACATCTCTAGTAAAAAAGGTTACCGAGTCCGCGCCCATGGGACTGGCTATGACATTTTAGTTGAATTTTGCAAACCTCTGATCCTAGATAAAAGGGACCCCTGCCTGACGGGCAATTTCGTGGATGGCGTCACCGAGAGCACATTTGTACTTCTTCAAATCATCATTATCACGCCGGCCATAAGCGATAACACAAGCCGCAACGGCATCCACGAAAAAGATGCTTGCCATACGAGTCATCATAATCGAATAGGCCCATGCTTCTTTTCCGAGTTTATGGCGTACCTCTATTGGCATATTCAAAGAAATTAGCCATGTGAGAGTATCTTCTCCAGTGAGATGGCTAGCGCCACTAAGACGGTGATAGCTTTCAAAATAATCGGTCTCACGGCCAATGGCCTCGAAACGTTTGAACAGCGCTTTCGGCCATTCAGCCTTTTCTGTTTCGAGGGGGCTCCAACCTTCGACTTGCTTGATATAACCTTCCAGCGCAGAAACAACCTTTCGCCGTTCCTCAATCATTGCCAGAATCTTCCCCGGATCCTTCTCAGCCTGCACCTTCTGTTTCCACTCAGTAAGCTTTCTGTCGTGTTCTCCGGTCCATGAACGATAAAATTTGATGAGTGCTGTAACGTCACCTAGAGTAGCGAGATATATGAGATTCACTGAACCTTCCACTACGACTCTGGCAAGAGCTTCTGCACCTGCAGGAGAACCAGTTGCAGCAGCAACAAGCATTGCCTGGGAATGTTCAAAAATACGACCAAGGAGGTTTATGAATGAATAAATTCGAAAGCCTTCTTGGTTGTTAATTGGCTCAATTTCGCCTAAATGTTCAGAAGCAATTTTGTCAGCACCATAAATGGAATCGACCGCAACTTCAATGATTTGAAGGTCAGCGTTTTGATTAATTTTGAAGGCATCACGGAAATTCTGTATTTGTGCCATGGTTCGTCTCGCTATATCCGTTATGGAGGTATTTCTATGAAAATCATATCAGGAGACGATAACAAATCGATATGAGCAGTACTTGCAGACCTTTGCTTTAACTTTTACCTCTTCAGCGCAATCTGGGCATATTTTTGTTCCCCGAACAAGTCGTCCCAATTTGGTATGGTTGAGCCAAGCTCCCAAGATTGGGGATGCAATTAGGACTATAATTAGAATCGGGAGTTCAGGGCCAGAATGTGGCATTATCCAGTACCACACCCCCCCGCCAACGGACAGGCCAATCCAGTTTCCTACCCGCCCACCAAACAAGTTGCGACCTAATGTGCTGAATGCCGCAATCCATACAACAAACCAAAAGTAGCGGCTGGATAATATGGGTCTGATGGGTTCAGGAATTGGATTGAGACTCAATATAGCCTCTTTTACTCCTGTCCAACCATCATGAATCGACTTTTGCAGTTTATCGAGTAGGTCGTTAAATAGCTGTGGCATAATATTACCATTGATCTTGATTGCCTAGTGTGGACCACTATTCAGTTTATCAGTCCAATTCGTAGATCACCGGTTCAGGAACCGGCCACCCCAAAATGGTGGGATGGCCAGAGCGGATAATTTCCCATAGCGGGTTATTCAACACCACTCTTCTGAGGCACTGGGCTTGCAAATATTGGGTTTGTTAAAGCCTCGATAATGTACGTCAAATAATCTCCGATAACAACGATATTTTCATAGGCAACCAGCCATTCCATTCAGTGATTTTTGAACACATAGCCGAATCGGTTTAGACGTGCCTCTGGCAGTTCCTGGTGTGGCCAGCGCGAGCGGTATCTATGAGGGATGCCAGCCAAGTGGGTTAGCAGATCTTTTCACTGGCATCCTCACTGGTGGTCAGTTTTGACAAGGTGACGTCCCGAGGCCCACCTCGCCGGTGGGCGCCTCCCCCCAGGGCATGGTGCCCGCCGCCACACTATCCTTAAATAGCCGGCGTGTCCAAAACACCTTTATAGGCGGTGCGTAATGTGGTATTTAAGAGGGTGAATTCCCCAACGCGTTCCGAATTGCGCGCACGAGGGGCGGAATGAAAACGGTAAAGAGGTGACCCATTAAACTGTACAATTCAGAAGCGGAAGCTGCGGCGGGGGAAGGCGTGATCGCCGACATCGACGGCAGCGTCTACGACTCTATTGAGGAGGCCGAATCCTATTTCCCCGAAGGCGGGGTTTTCGCCTTCAACGACGCTGAGGGAATCAGGGTCGCCTGGGCGGCGTGCCGTGAAGGCTGAGAAAGGAGGGGCCCTTATGAGCGTATCCGAACTCGCCGAGCGGCTCCGCCGCATTCTGGACGACTACGAGGCCCGGGGACGGGAGCCGCAAAGGGTACTTGAAATGGTGGCGTGCCTGGTGCGAGAACACGCAGAGAGCCAGGGCGCCCAGTCGGAGCCGATCGAGCAGATCCAGCTCACCGTCAAGGTGTGGGAGCGCGGAGAGCGCCCCGACCTGGACGCGCTGGAGACCATCGCTGCCCTGACCCGGCAGCTGCAGGGCTGAGATAGCGATCATAGTGCAGGACAGGGAGCTTCCGGGCTGTATTCGGGTCGCCGCCGTCTTCGACGTGGAGGACCTTAAGCCGGTCTGGTTCTTATAGGGTGTTGGTTTAATATACTATTGCCCCTGAAAAACGGCCACTCCATCACAACTAGGCAGTAGTTTTACCAGTGGGTGAAAAATGACCCACTATATATTGTGCCCCTGCTGTGAATCCGCAGCAGGGGCACTTTTGCGTCCAGGGTGTTCGGCAAAGCCTTAGCGCGGTACGGCATAAAATTGTCGCCCCGCTTTCATTATTCCCAAAATTCAGGCTAATTTGCTCATTTTGAGAGCTGTTACAGGGAAAGATCGCCCACAGGCCGTCTTCAATGGGGGCCTCCCGGCAAAAACAAAGACGCCCTTTGCCCACTTTCGCAGAACAAAGGACGTCATTTTAGTTACTTATCTATGCTTGTCGACGGAGTTCAGGACGACCACAACATCTGGTGGCCCAAAATCTACCCACTGACAAAACTACTGCCTAGCCATCACAAGAGTGGCCTTTTTTTGCATCTTTATCAGCTCATATATGGTATAAGCGGCTACTAATAGTAGCCCGTTCTACCATTCTCCATCCAGGAGGCTGACCGGATGCACTACACCACCGTTCGCGCCAAGGTTCATCGCGACAATACCGGCGTAGTCACGGAAATCCCGGTTATCTTAACCGATTCCGGTCCTTTGCAGCCTTTGCTCGAATTTCTGCTGAATACGGCTCATGTGCGCAGCTTTTCTTGGATGCAGAAGATGACCCAGGCTGTGGGCCTGCTGCTGGACTATTCCTCAAGGAGAGAAACCCATGATCACATTAAACGTCTTCGTCAAAGTGAAGCCCGAGGGTCGTGAGGAATTGTTGGAGGCCGGACGTGCGCTCTTTGAAGAACTGGCAAAACAGCCAACCTTCCTCGACGCGTGGCTTTGCACCTCAGAGGAGGAACCTGATCTGATCGTCGTCTACGAGAGGTGGAATGAGACAAAGGAGTCGTTCGTGCAGAACCTGCTACCCAAGCCTTTTTACAAGCCCTATCTTGCGGTGCTCGAACGAGTCGGCTTAGATCGTAAGATTCACTGGTTGGAAGAGCGTCATGCGTGGCATGCCTGACGACGCGAGGGGCTTGAGAATAAACACTCGAAGAAATGCTGAAGGCTCAACCCTGGGAATAAGGGGGGTCTGCCCTCGACATGGGACATTTGTAGAATTGTCGAACAAAATAAGTGAGATGTCCCAACGAGACCAGTGGACCCGGTCGCGATAAACCTGCGCCGGGTCACCGGCCGAGCCGTTAGCTCGATGTTTTTATGTGGAGTATTTAATTATGATTCAATGTAGGGCGTTTTCTCAATGGCGAAGCGCGATGCAGGTAATATCAGTATTAGTTCTAGTGCTGGTTGCCTCATTATTTTATTGTTTATTACCGACATCACAGGTATGGGCTTTTTCAATAGCCAATTTATTTGAAGAAAACAATAAAAACGCCCCACGGGAAATTCATCGGTTACATGTGAAGAGCTATATCAACGCGGTGGCCTGGAATATGGATGGTTCCCGTCTGGCAGCACTGAGTGACGGTGGTTCCACTATAACCTTATGGGAAACCAAAACCTGGACAGTTCTGAATGAATTCCATCGTTATAGCGGAGCGTATGCTGGAAATTCGTTAGCTTTTCTTCCTGATGGTACACTGTTGACGGCAGCACCAATAGGTGACTATTCAGGAGACCCCAGATATGCCAACACTCCATTAACAGACTCAAGATACAAAAGCCAAGAGATTTTCTCCTTAATCCGATGGAATCCGGAAACGGGGAAGATTGTGGGTTATATCCCAGATCTCGGATATCCCCCAACGGACCTTTCGGTTAAAATTGATGGTCTCGCAAAAGCCAGGCTGTTCTGTAACGCACTGAATTAAATCGAAATTTACTGTATTTACTGTTTGTGTTCAGTTGGTGTATATGATATATTGCCCTGCAAATACAGCTACTTGCAAGGTGCGACATGATTCACATCAAAGACCACAAACAGTACGACATGTTCAATCCATTTGGCTATCTCGGACCGAAACGTCTCGCCCTTCTTCAATCCTCTTGGGCGCACCTTTTTCGCGAAGAGATACTGCACAAGCTTCCAGCTGAGAAACTCTTTCATCTTTATGATGAGTTCAAAGGGCGTCGAACAAAGGAGCTGTTCACTATGCTCGGCGTCGTTCTCCTGCAGCAGATGGAGGACCTCACCGACGAACAGGCAGTTCGTCAGTTTGCCTTCAGCATTGAGTGGCATTACGCGCTGAACGTCACCGATCCATCGGACTTCAGCTCCTATGTGTCCGCTCGTACACTTTGGACCATGCGTGACACGGTCGGCCGGCTTGGCCTTGAGCAGTCTCTCTTTGAGAATGTCACCGACGCACTGAAGAAGCTCTTTGAGCTTGATCCTTCAAAACAGCGGCTGGATTCAGTCCATATCTTTTCCAACATGGCGCATCTAGGGCGGATCCGGATATTCGTGAAGACCGTCCGCAAGTTTTTGGTCAACCTCAAGCGACATCACGCTGACTTGTACCAGGGCCTCGGCGAGGTGGCGACCCGGTATGAGGAGAAAAACGACGGGCAGTTTGCCGTCAAACCGAGCGAATCAACTCGGACCCTGCAGGAGGTTGGTAACGACTGTTTCCTTCTCATAGAGCGTTTCAAAGATCAGCAAGCCGTCGTTGCCATGTCCAGCTACCAACTTATGGTGCGGCTGTTCAACGAGCAGTGCGTGCTTGAGAAGACGGAGACGGCAACTTCCGTGATGATCAAGCCGAACAAAGAGGTGCCTTCCGACTCGCTCCAGAACCCTTCCGATCCCGATGCCGGCTACTCAGGGCACAAGGGAAAGGGATTCCAGATGCAGGTAATGGAAACCTATTCAAGGGACAAGAGCCAACCGGACCTGATTACCCACGTCAGGGTTGAAGCCGCCCATCAGAGCGACGCTCACGCGTTGCTCCCGGCGATCGAGGAAGCATCGCAGCGCGAACTTGCACCGACTGAACTGCTGGCCGATTCCCTTTATGGCGGCGACGACAACGTGGAGAGGGCTGCAGAACTGGGTGTCACAATGGTGTCCCCAACCATGGGAAGCCAATCACACAAGATCGGCCTTGCCGATTTCACCTTCTCCGACAACGACGAGATGACCGCCTGCCCCGCAGGCCAAGCCCCGAAACGGATCAAGACCGGGAAGCAGGGAGGCAAGATCGTCTGCTTCGACAAGGCAACCTGCGACAAGTGCCCCAGGCAATCGGACTGTCCAGTGAAGCGCGACAAGCACAGCACGACCATAAGCTATGACGCCAAGGCACTGCGCCTTTCCAGGCGACGTGCCAAGGAAAAGACGGAAGCGTATCGTGAAGCGTACCGCTTCCGGGCCGGGGTGGAGGGAACTATGTCCGACCTCGACCGCGTTACCGGAATCAAGCACCTGCGCGTCAGAGGGATGCGGCCAGTCAGGGTGGCGGCGGTTCTAAAGGCGGCCGGGTTGAACATCCTGCGAGCCAGCGCATTCAGAACTGGAAAAAGGCAGCAGCGGAGACGCAAAAGCAGTAGTTCTTCTGCAGGCCGGGCTATATGTACTATCAAAGAGCAAGTCAGCCGGTTTTTGGATCATATTCGGCAAAGCTTTGGGGCTTTCAACCCCGGAATCAACTGCACCAGTCAATTATTGCAGCAAGCGACGTAGCGCGTTTTTGCGAGACCATCAAAATTACCGATACTTTCACCGTTTCACGAGACGGTTCTCTGGTCGCAGGTACCCTAATGAGAAATGTCCTTCTTTATGAAACCCGAGGAGGGACGTTATTGGAGAATATCAGGATACCACCGGTAGCTACCCATCAGGATGGTCCCATGTCTGTGGCCTTCTCGCCAAATGGTAAAAGTCTAGCAGTTGGCACCCGTTCGGGGAAAGTACATTACTTCGATCTGCCGAGTGGTTCCCTTCGGCAGTCATTTGCGGCATATCCTGAAGTTTTTGGCGCTGGATGCGCATCCGTCACCTTTAGTCCGGACGGACGATTCTTGGTCACTGGCAGGAGACCTGTTAAAGGTGCTGATATTGGCTTGATTCGTGTCTGGAGGGTGAGCGACGGCAAAATGCTCATTGCGTATTCAGGAACAATCGGATCGATCAGAACTCTCTCCTGGAATCCGAAAAACGACATACTGGCTGCTGGCGATGATGCCTCGCTTCGGCTATGGAAAGTCGGTGAAAATACTCAAACTCCAGTATTAATGCAAAAGATTTCACACGGTTCTTACTGTACTGCATTTTCTGCGGAGGGAATGCTTGCTGCAACTGATAATAGTAAAGTCGTAATTTACAAGTTACAATAGAACAGCTAACAAGCCACCTGACCGGTCTAGCCGGTCACTGGCAGAAACGTTAGCCGATGAGAAGGCTGAAAAGTCATTCAGGAGCCTATGTGAACTCAATTGGTTATATTTTGATAATCGCAAGTTTACTTACTTGGATTTTCGGCGGCAGATATGTACTGAAATTACAGCGAAAACGACTTAATATAACCGACTCAATTTTTGACCTTAAGCTACGCACCTTCAGTGGGGCAGAGAAAAAGTGGTTATTAACATTGGCTTTTTTATCAATATTGTTTGCGAATATCGGGAATTGGCTTCTGAAAAAGTAAAAAAGTACGAACGCGGCTAACCAGGGTATCCAGCGGACAGGCCGCTGATCCCCAAGAACGTTGGGTTGATAAAATGGAAAAATCAATGTCAATTGTGCGGATAATCGCGTCGACATTTATTCTCGTTTTCGGCAGCAGTTTCGGGTTATTCCATCTCAATTGATCTGCGATGGCCTCAAAAAAGATTTGGAAGACATGAAAGTTCGATTCTCATGGTATTTAATGACTGGAGGAGTGATGTCGTCTCAGAGCGCTCTCCTGGCGGCACAACGGCACGAAGTACCATTGTGAAGTCGGGTCACCGTTGCATCGATATTTTGAGTCAGGCAATGAACCGGTCCTAGAGATTATCGACTGCGGGGACCATTATGCGATCCGTACAGAAAGCAGGGGTGGCTCTTACGGCCCACTTGTGAGAGCCGGTAAAGATAAGCATTCCCTTGTAACATATTTTGACCCTATCCCATCAACCTAGGCTCAAGATACCAGCACCTCAGCATCCTCGAGACGGGAATGGAGTTAACTTCGGTACTCGGCAAGGTTGGGAGCACGATATCAATCCGAACCTTTAAGCGGACAGGGTATTAGTATATATACCGTTTTAAAAAATACGTTAAGTCTGTAATTATACGACCACCTGCTGTTACTGGTATTCTCCTCGTACCCTATAAATGGTTCGAGATAGCCGGCAAAGAGCGGGTCCAGGTAAGCGAAATTTGCGCGACCTGGCACAGTTCCCACGGGGCCGCGAAGATCATTGTTTTCGAAATCTGGGACCGGAAGGAGAAGTATTCCTTGAGGTACGACACCAAGGGCTTGATCTGGAGCGTCGGCCTGACGGTCATAGAGTGAAGCAAGCCTGGCCAACCGCTTCCCAAGTACTTCAGGGGGCCCCGAGTAGGGGAGGGGGGAGCCCGCTACGGGTCTCCCCCATTCCTGTCTGTTACCGCGACAGCCAGATAACGATTACTGCCAGCACGAACATCAGATTCCGGTCAGCCATTTTCTTATCACCTCCTTTTTAAAAACAAAATACCGAAAGTCACCGCCGGGTGTAAATGTGGCAGTTCACAAAAACTGTCTTCTACTTGCCCCCGAGATTGATCCCTTTTACACTCTTCCCGCCTTGGCTTCATTTACGCCATGGTAAATCCTCCGCTTCCTGCAAAATGGTCGAAGCAAGTGGATCTTTGCCGCCGTACTTGTGTGAGTCACCAAGTGGCGGCTCACGCTGGTTTTACCATTTAATTCCTGGCAGTTATGCCTGATGCGGTCAAATCATTTTCCGCGTTAAGCCGTGAGGGAAGAGAGCTTTGCTTCCCTGGTCAGTGAAGTGAAATCAGCAAGAACCGATTTGGTTACAGTGGAGTTCAGAATTCGTGCTATGGCAAACGCTGTGCGTCAAGGCTGCGACCGTTAAGGCGCCTGGCCCCCTGCCTGGACCCAGCAGCGCCGGTCGCCTGCAGGACCGCTTCCGGGCAGGGGGCAAAACATGGCGTACCGAACCTGGCGGGCCAAAACGCCTGTTTCGAGTGGAGCCTCTAAATATACTTGCTCATCTCCAAACCTCGCTCTATGATGTGCTCCGGTTAAATGTTTAGAATTATCCGATAGAGTAGGGAGGAGAGCCGTGACGAAAGCCGATATCGTGGAGCGGATCCAAAATTCGACGGGGATGACGAAAAAGGACGCCGGTGATGCGGTCGAGTGCTTCTTCAACACCCTGAAAGCAACCTTGGAGAGCGGGGAGACCATCAAAATAGCCAGATTCGGTAATTTCGAGGTCAAGTCGAAGACGGCCCGGCGCGGACGCAATCCCCAGACCGGGAAGGAGATAACCATCGAATCCCGGCAGGTGCTGACGTTCAAGCCAAGTAGTGTCCTGAGGCAGGCGATTAATACTACGGGATGAACAGGTCCGCTCATCTACAAGTTACCCACAAAGGAAAAGTTATGATTTTAGAAGACCAGATTGCTCTTATCACCAATCCCCTTGAGTTTACAAGGCTGTGCAATTCAATATTTACTTGTATTTACGGAGAAAGCGACTTCCAAGTTGTTGACGGAACTCGTGGAGATGAGGGGAATGATGGTTATGTACGTTCAGAAAAAAGGCTTTTTGCCATATATTCACCAATAAAACCCGAAAGAAGGACTGACAAGGATTACATTGATAAGATAAAGAGCGACATGCAAAAAGCATCAGTGCTTCACGATAAAAATCAGTTAGAAATAGAACGATGGACATTTGTAACACCAAGAAAATTAAGCAATAAAGTAATTTTGGAGATGGAAAAGCTTGGGGTATCTCATAAGTTTGCTACAAATCATATTGAATCTACTTTTCTTTCAATCGCATTTAATAGCAATCCTCAATTATTAAGGTTGTTCCCGAATCTATGTTCACCATATAAAGGTCTACTAAGGTCCTTCTCAGATGTTATGGAAATTGATCCGGAAAATATTAACCCTTTACTCGATTGGCCTATCATTGTAGATATGAAAAGTGGAGAGAGAAGCGAACTTTATTTCGATGAAGATAAGGTCATGGAAATAGATCAAATTCTTACAAATCAGCAAAAAAGAAGAATTTTAGTTAAAGGCCTTGGTGGAAGGGGTAAAACTGTTTTGTGTCGTATGCTGGCTTATAGCAAAGTAGAAAAAGGATGGCAGGTTAAGTTTGCTGACATAAGAGAAGTGGGTAGCTCTGAAAATGGTGTAGAGACAATTATAAATGAAATTGAAAATAGTATTAAATCATCCAAAAACTCAATTTTAATTATCTTTGAAAATGCACATCTTTACGATGACATCACCTTCAAGTTAGTTACAAGTTCAGATAATTGGGTAAATAACAAAGATTTTATTGATAGTCATTTTTTATTCACATCACGCGATGTTGTTAAAGATGAGGATTTGAATCCTTTTTCAAATTGGAAAAAAAAGGGGTTTGTATCAGTAATTTCTCCGGACACCAACCTAATAGAAAATATCGTGACTAAGTTTATTAAAGCAAATAATATGCAATATGCGTTAAGTCCAGCGGATCGAGACTGGATTGAGGCTGCAATTAAACCTACGGTAGATTCCAGCGGCCTTCAAGACGGAGGAGATTTGAGGCTTTTGAGGCTTTATCTTATTGCGTGGAAATATAAAAGTACTAGTAGTTTACGCGACCTGAAAGAACAAGACATTACAAAAAGCTTAAAGCAGTTTTTACTTGTAGATGAATTATCAAGAAATCCTGCATTAGCCGATCTTTTAGGAAAAGTATCATGTGTATTTCAGTTTGATGTACCATTTTACGGGCGGCGTACTGGCTGGAGTGATTCAAAGGATTATATAATAGATTTAGAATCCCTTATAAATAAAGGTAAAATAAAGTACATTGGCGCAGACTTTTATACTTTGACTCATTCTCGTGATGCCTTTTATATAACAAGATGTTTGGCTGATCACTACAAACAGACCCACTCTCAATACACCGGGAGTAAGATTATTGAGTACATCTGCGAACTCCCTAAGCAACCAGCAAACCTTATTGTAAATAATTTGGTCCAATTATTTAGAGCTTTCTTTGATAATCAGCAAGAATTTACCAAAGACGTTTTTGTCTACATTTTTAGCAATGCTAGAAATAAAATCATTGAAATAATCAATGAATACTGTGAAGGATTGGGTACTCCTGGACAAAATTACCATGAAGGTTTAGGCATATTATCAAGAATTCTAAATTTGATAGAGATTTATCTTGGTAAATTTGAAGCCTACTGCTTCTGGGTTAAGGTATGCGAGCATATTAAGCCAGAAGCATGGTATGAGATATTCATTCGAAATCGACCGTTTTATATAGCGCTACTTATTCAAATAATAGATAGAATTGCACCTGATGCTGAGCCTGCCCACCAAAAGTTCAAATTCCTCTTTGATAACTTTGAAGAGATTTTTAAGAGGAGCGAACTCCACAGATTAACGGAAATTTTCAGACCCCTCCCGCCTTCAGTTGTAAATATGTTCAAAGATAAAATGGATACCAGCCTTTTTGCATCCAAAGTTATCGAATCCAAACCAATATACTTTGAATTTATGTTAAAGCAACTCGATGATGATTTTGTAAGTAAAGTGCTAATTGACCTGAAAAACGAACATTGGGATGGCTTTATAGCTATGTTTAAGAAATTTGAGGACAAGAAGTACCCGAAAACGCTCATTGACAGAATTAGAGCAGTTGATGCTGGCGTTGCGAATGATCTTAGGAGAGAGTTGAGGGATTTTTTTGAGGATTTAAAGATACAAAACAGGAAGCGAAATCCAGCAGGAAGATTAGTTATTGACAATAAAATTGCAAATAATTACGCGAACATTAACTTTAGTAATGACGATTTTAGGAAGCACCTGCATGCCAACTTTGAACAAGATTTTGTAATTACGATAAACAATGCAAAAATAGCAGAAAGGCTAATTAGTAAAATTTATTATTCAACTTATAAGTTCCCAGAAAAAGAAAAAAGTCGCGAAATCATCTGCCAAATTATGTATCAACTTCCGAAGGAGGTATTGGCTGAGTGTTTTTCAAACAATAAGCTATTAAAGCTAATAGAAAAAGCGAGCGATAGCGCCTATGAATATCTTTGGAAAGAGTGTATGGATTTTGGCTAATCAACGGCGTCAGTGGTGAACCCGCTGCGCCTTGTGACGTTAAGCTAGGTGCGGTTCCAATCCCAACTTCTGTACTTTGGTTGGGATTACGGTGCACCAAGCACCTGCTGCAGATCGACGAGCGCCTGGAAGGGGAGGGGTGCGTTCAAAGTCCTGAGCATCAATCTTGACACCGGTCCCCCGACAGGCAAGCTCATGCTCACCATGCTGGCGGCCATCTCCACCTTCGAATGGAAGATGGTGCTGAAGCGACAGCAAGAGGGGATCAGGTTCGTCAAAGAGAAGGGGAACACAAAGCCACCCGAGAGAAGGCTGACCAGGTCCTGGAGTTGGTTGCAGCCGGCAAGACCCAGGATCGGCATAGCATGTCAATCGGATTCTCATGGAGCGGAAAGGTGCCATGCGTGAATTATAGGCTTGATGTTGAGGAGGGAATGCGAATGGAAGAGACCAAAGAGCATTATCTGCGTACCTTTGAGACTCTACTCTATGACGCTGTGTATCAACTGTACTTTGCTTTTGACATCAACTTGGATGATTACAAGGATGATGTCAGAAGCCCTTTTGTGAGAGCCTCGACTTTAAGCTCCATGCTTTTGCTGGAATGTGGAGCAAACTGCCTGATTGACAGTTTGGATTTGCCAAAGTCCTATTACATTGACATTGATAAGTTACCATTCCTCAGCAAATTCGAGTTTTTCCTACATAGGCTGGACCAGAATCAAAAGTTTGATCGAGGCTGCAAAGAGGTTCAAGCTATCTTAGAACTCAAGAAAATTCGGGACACCTATGTGCATCCGAAGGTCAGAAGGGGCACTTATCTATACCTCAGTAGAGGATTTTTTAGCGCCAGAACGAGCGAGCACGGCCAAACGGGGTTCTTGAAATTCCCCCATGATCTCCGCAAGTGGGACCGCGAACACGCTATTTTAGCCCTGCGGTCTGTCAACGACTTCTACAACAAATACTTCTTAGAATGGTGCCAGTTTGACGTTGACGCCGTTGTAGATCTGCTCCTCAGCAGCGAGAAAGTTGATATCGCCTCTCCGGTCGGTGCATGTATAGACTGCATCGGCGGCTTAGATCGAGCTGTGGTGGAATGGGGTATCGATTTCAAATTCATAGGGAAGAGGTGCGCCAACTAGTTAGGTAGGGACCCAACGGTACAATGTAGGGACTGACACGCCGAGTTTTTGGCAACATCTTTTGGAGGGATAGCCGACGCTGAATTGCGTAGCGTGAGATTAAATAAAAAAGGAATGCAAAGTAAATGCTGTAATATCAACGCTTTATAGTCAGATAACAAAGATTATGTAAAGTACAACCGACGCGGCCTGCCCAACCAGTACCAGCAGGCATTACCGCCCCATCCCATACCCGCACGGTGTTAACCTCCTACCCAAGTCAGTCGCGCTCCGCTCGGAGACCAAGCAACACCGGTAAGCTTCGTTAAACCGGTGATCCCACATATTCCGTGCCCGGTCAGAGCGGCGCTGCGGTTTCTGGAATGGCTGGATGGAAGCATTTCTGCTTGATGCCCGAAGACAAGGTCCCCCTCATGGCCAGTCAAAGGTATTATGAGTGGAACATTAGTGAAATTCCTGTTAATGTTGCGGCGCTGTCGGCAATGTGCAAGCATGCCGCTAACATTATCCAGGAGGTTTCCTGTTTAAATGGCTCAAGAAAACGACGGACTCACTATCGCTCGTGAACGTATCGCGTATGAATCCGAAGTACGCAGCGGGTTTCTGGACTTAGGCACCCTCGGGTTAACAACCCTGCCAGAAGAGTTGTTTCAGTTAAGTCATTTACAACGATTGAACCTCGGCTCATATATCTGGACGACGGATGAACCTACTTCGGCTGAAAGTAATTTAGCTAATAATAAACTATCAGGACCGGAATTAGAGCGGCTAGCGGAACTGCCGGCAATTGAGATCTTGTCGGCAAGCGGAACCGAATTAGCCAGCCTGCAACCTTTGGTTCAGATGGGTGAGTTAAGAATTTTACAGTGCTCCTTCACGGAGGTCGGGGACCTGACCCCGCTGGCAGGCCTCGCGGCCCTGCAAAAACTGGATTGTAACGCCACCCAGGTCGCGGACCTGACCCCGCTGGCCGGCCTCGTGGCCCTGCAAGAGCTGGATTGCTCCCAAACCCAAGTCCGGGACCTGACCCCGCTGGCAGGCCTCGCGGCCCTGCAAAAACTGGATTGTAACGCCACCCAGGTCGCGGACCTGACCCCGCTGGCAGGCCTTGCGGCCCTGCAAAAACTGGATTGCAACGCCACCCAGGTCGCGGACCTGACCCCGCTGGCAGGCCTCGCGGCCCTGCAAGAGCTGGATTGCTACGCCACCCAGGTCGCGGACTTGACCCCGCTGGCAGGCCTCGCGGCCCTGCAAAAACTGGATTGCACTGGTTGCTGCATCACATCGGCTCCCAGTGAAATCTGGAGCAATCCTTCACTACAAGTAGTTCGTGTTACACAGCTGCCCGGCGTTCCCACCGAGGTCCTCTCGGACCCGGATAACTGCCTTCCGGCTCTCCGTGCCCACCTGCGCGATCTCGCTGCCGGAGCGACAATAATTCCGGACGTGAAACTGATCATCCTCGGCAACGGCCGCGTCGGGAAAACGCAGATCGCCCGGCGGTTGCGAAACGAGGGGTACGACGCCGGCGTCCCCTCCACGCACGGCATCGTCGTGTCGTCGGCGCCCTTGCCGGACGCAGACTCCAGCGATGCGGCCCGGTTGCACCTGTGGGACTTCGGAGGGCAGGACATCTACCACGGAACCCACGCGCTTTTCATGCGGAGCCGGGCGATATTCGTAATCGTCTGGTGCACCGAAGCAGAGAACAACGAAAGCCACGAACACGACGGGGTGCTTTACCGCAACCGCCCGCTAGCCTACTGGCTCGCCTATGTGCGCCATTTCGGCGGAGTGGACAACCCGCTCCTCGTAGTGCAGACGCGCTGCGATCGCCCCGAGGACGACGCTCGCCGCCTTCCGGTGCCCGACGAAGTGTTGCAAGGCTTCAGGTACTGCAACTCGCTGCTGCACTACAGCGCGCTGCACGACCGCGGCCGGGCCGCGCTGGACGAGGCGCTGCGGGAAACGGCGGCATGGCTGCGGGGGCAGCAGGGGACGGCATCGATCGGCGCGGGGCGGTTGCGGGTGCAGCGCCGGCTGGAAGAGCTGCGGGATGCCGACGCCAAAGCACCAGCGGAGGAGCGTCAATACCGCACCCTGACGCAGGAGCACTTCGAGCAGATCTGCCGGGAGAAGGGCGGAGTCAATTCGCCGCAGTACCTCCTCGAATACCTGCACAACACCGGACTGGTTTTTCACCGGCCGGGATTATTCAACGACCGGATTATCCTCGACCAGGGCTGGGCTCTGGAGGCGGTGTACACCGTCTTCCACCGGGAAAAGTGCTACAAGCACCTGCGTCAAGGCAAGGGGCGCTTCACCCGGTCCCTATTGGAACTTCTGGTCTGGGGGGAATACGAGAAGAGCGAGCAGGAGCTCTTCCTGAGCCTGATGGAGTCGTGCGGCATCTGTTTCGTGCACCGCAAAGGCAACCAGACTTCCGAAACGGTGTATATCGCTCCCGAGCTTTTGCCCGAGAAAGCCGATATCGAGGCGGCTCTTGAAGAAAAATGGGATACGGGAGCACCGATAAAGGAGGCGGTTTTCCAGTACGAGATGCTCCACCCGGGGCTACTACCAAGCCTCGTGGCGCGGATCGGCGGCGCGGCGGGAATCAACGGAGTTTACTGGAAGGACGGCGTCTGTGTCTGGGAGAGAAAGACCCGCAGCCATGCTTTGATCGAGCAGGAAACCAGGGACGGCTGGCGCGGCGAAATCCGGGTTCGGGCCCAAGGAGATGCCGCCGCTCTGCTGCTAAGCATCCTTTGTGACATCGTACTGAAACAGCAGACAACCCTTGGGATCCGCAGCAGTATGTCGGGATCTGACGACCATGTACGAGGCTATATTGAATATCGATCTGCTTTGGCTGCATTGACTGCAGAGCCCGTTTTCGAATTCGGTCAGGCCCGCGCCACCGCCAATGCCGAGTACTGCGTCTCCTATGCCTGGGGAGACGGCACCGAGGAGGGAAAGGCGCGGGATCTCATAGTCGAGAGGCTCTGCACATCGGCCGAGGCCCGCGGCATCCTCCTCGTGCGCGACAAGAGCGCCTTGGGCCTCGGCGACTCCCTGCCGGAATTCATGGCGCGCATCGGCCGCGGGGATCGGGTGTTCGTCATCCTCAGCGACAAGTATCTCAAATCCTACAACTGCATGTTCGAGCTGTTCGAAATCTGGCGCACCAGCAGGCAGGAAAAAGATGCTTTCCTGCAGCGGGTGCGGGTCTACGCGCTGCCGTGCGCAAAGGTGTTCTCGCCGCTGGAGCGGGCTCAATACGCGGTGCACTGGAAGAAGCAGAAAAGCGATATGCAATCTGTAGTCGACGAGCACGGCCTCGATGTCCTCGGCGCCGCCGGGTATAGGGATTACGCACGCATGCGTGATTTTTCCCATCACGTCGCCGACATCCTAGACTTTGTCACCAGCGTGATCCTGCCCAGGACTTTCGAGGAGCTGGAAAAAGTCGGCTTGGACGATCTGGAAGAAAGCGCCTCGTAGGCAGCAGCTCAGATATTTTACGAAATTCATTACAAATGAGTCGAGGCAAAAAAAATGAGATTGGTTGAGATGCCCTTTTTCCCGTATTTGGAAAAAGGGCAGCAAATCCTTAAGGAATATGAACTAGCTTGCACTTGGCTGGATTCACTAGGTATTCCTCACAAGAGGGGCAGATTTGGCAGGTACCAAAAGGAACTAGCAACGTTCGAACGCAGAATCAAATCTGACCTTTCGACTCACGATAAAATTTCAGCATTCTATTCATATATTAATTCCTACATCGAGGCGACAGAGCTGATTCGAATCAAGGACGCTCTTGTCATTGCTGAAAGCACCACATACCTGTCACAGTTGAAAAAAGCTACGTCAGGTCAGCTTTTTCGAAATGTTGTCAATAATGATCCCTCGAGAAACTTTTTCTTTGAGCTAACTCTCGCTGCAAGACTGTTAAATGCTGGTTATTCTGTGGTTGTGAATGAACTGGCTGATGCTGAGGCTTATATTGATGGGTCAAAGGTTTTTTTTGAATGTAAAAGAGTCACTTCTCAGAAGGCGGTAAAGAGTCGAGTTAAGGAGGCGAATAAGCAACTAAGAACGAGACTTGAAAACGCAAAGTCGCAAGGTTCTAAGGGGATTGTAGGCCTGAATGTTACCGAGTTATTAAATCCTAGACTAGTTATGGTTGTAGGAAATGATATCCATGAGCTAAAAGATTACCATTCTACTTTGTTGACAGGTTTTGTTAATTCTCACATCAATGAGATTACCTGCAGCATGGGAAAAGATATTTTAGGTGTCATGTGCGAGTTCAACATGTATGGCTACATTCAGAATAAAACTCCTTTAACTATAGTGAATTGCCGAGGTGCTAAATTCGTACAGTATAATATTACCAAGGAAGAAGAGAAATTTGTTTACAAGTTGGTAATGAAGATTTCAAACCAGCGACTGGTGCGAAAATGCTAATACTAACATTTAGTGTGAGCTGGTTTGGATAGTGCTTGAGGGTCCGAGGCCCTGACATGGCACATATCTCAGAACCCGAGTTTTGTGTCATGTGCTTAACGTCCTATATGGAGATCGAGATGCCAACAACTGCTTATTCCAAGAAGTTCCAACGTGAGTTGGATACTGAACAATTATTGGGACTGTTAGGGTATGACATGTCCTCTGATCCTGATCTCGCAGCTCTCCCAGCGTTTCTCCGTGAAGAAATTTCTCGTGACTTAATATGCCCCGAATGTGGCGTAAGTGGGTGTGTAATTGTTGCGCGGGCTAAATCAAAGATGGCAAACATAGCTTTGAGACAACCCCACTTCAGATTTCGCGCACTTGAAGGTGTTAGTGCGCACCATCCACTTTGTGATCATTATGAAGACTCAGAGGTCAAAAATAATGGGGATCAACTAGTGGCGTTTGGCCAACAAGATAGATCTGCTGAGACGAGGATAGTTCGCGAGTTGGTTGCGAGAGGCATTGAACAGCAAATTTTTTCTCAGGAAACGATTCGTAATATGCGTCAATGGTTCTTTGAAACAAAGATACGCCACCAGTTTGTTATGGATGTCTCGGAAGATGCTGTGCAGTGGGCGGCCAAGCTTAGAAGATTGTATCCACATGGCGTTCCATTTAAACCAATGCACGCAGAACTTCCAGGTTTTGATTGGCAATCTGCCGCAGTCCTGCAATTCATTTCAGAGAATAGCAGTATTTTCAACACTCTCCATTCTTGCAGATATTATCACACCAAAACTGCATTGCAACGGGCTTCGAGAATCATTAAGAAATATCACGGAAAGGGTGTCTTTGATGTAACAGTATTGAAGCCAGAATATGAAAAAACAATCCAGTTCGCGTGTTTTACTGCTCGTAATCTAGGCATGTATGGAAAAGATGTAGACCGTAAAGAGCAAGAGGCTTTATTAGGTTTGATTCCGACCTTTTTGTTGGCTTTTGCAGCATTACTGTTGTATGTATCAAATTGGGACATCGATGCAGCAATTAACAAGCTAATTGTAATTGTTAAAGCTCCTCAGCCGGCTGATATGAATGTAGGAAATGTTATAGGGCTAAACCCTTTTCATGATTTCACAGCCTTTTCAAACATTATGCAAACGCGAGAAATTGCTTCAAGGAGCAATAATGGTTTCGACTATAACTCTCAATTAGATGGGATCATAAAAAGCCTAAAACGTCAGTATTCCGAATGGAAATTAGGTACCCCCGGTGCAACCCCAACTTGTGGATAAGTGCCAGGGGTCATTATCCAACGTAAACAAGTCTGTTAAATCGGGGTGTTGCGAATAACCTGCTGAAACAAGGATCATGGAAAATGCCCAAATCGGCGGGATGAACAGGTCCGCTCATCATTTAAGGTTTATGCGGCGCGAAGCCGCCGCATAAACTTGCGTTGAACGAAACCGCTTCGCCCACTGCCGTCGGCCTCTCCGTCTACTTGGGTTTTTATCCGGACTTTGATCTTAGCTGGGAGGGATAATACGAGCTTGATGAGAGGAATTCAATAGGAATCCCGTGAGAGTGGAAGGAAAACGGTGAGAAACCGTACCGGTACGGTCAGTCCGCGCCGAGCCCAGCGCCTTATGGAGCTCCCATTTCATGGCCGAGCCGGATTCAGTGCGCACGAATGGCTTTGCCACCTGCGAAACACACGTGCCCGATGTTCCGTTTTCACTTACTGCTACCCGGACGTCGGTGGGCTCCTGGACCTGCGCGGTAACCACTCTATCACCACCATGGTTCCTTCATGGCAGCAGGGGCAACGGTCGGCCGCACCAGTCTGCTTGGAGCTACTTCCGTCGCTCTCCGGGCGCGCCTCGAATCTCTCCGCCAGAAGAAGTTGCAGCCGCTTCAGGGTGGCCCGGTTCGCCGGACTCAGGAGGCCGTAGTAGCGAACCTTGTGGAAGCCCCGCGGCAGCACGTGCTGCAAGTAACGACGCAGGAATTCCTTGGCCGGCAGAGCCATGGTTTTCCACTTGCCAGTGCCGGAATGCTGATAGCGGAAGCGCACGGTTCCGTCGTCCAGGGCGAGGAGCCGGTTGTTGGTGATGGCGATGCGATGCACGTAGCGCCCGAGATAGCGCAGCACTTTGCGCGCCCGGTTGAAGGTCGGTCTGCTGAAGACGACCCATTCCCGGTCCCATACCTCCTTGGGAAACTCTTCCCCGGGGAGCGCCCGCCTGGCCAGCTTCATGAAGCGCGCCCGGAACACCTTGGACAGTGCCCGCACAGGGACCAGGAACTTCCTGCGCGACTCCCGCCAGACGCCGTCCTGGTCGAGCCCTCCGGCCGGCACCAGCATGTGTACGTGAGGGTGGTGCTCCAGGGCGCGGGTCCAGGTGTGCAGCACGGCCAGGATGCCGAGTTTGCCTCCCACGAACCTGGGGTCGAGCCCGACCCTGCTCAGGGCGTCGACGGCCGAGCGCATGAGTACGGCGTAGAGTTTCTCCTGGTTGCGGCGCACCGGGTCGCGCAGCTCATGGGGCAGGGTGAAGACCAGATGGAAGTAGCGCACCGGCAAAAGCTCGGCCTCCCGCTTCTCCAGCCAGTCTAGGGTGTCCTTGCCGTGACACTTGGGGCAGTTCCTGTTCCTGCAGGAATGATAGGAGTAGCGCTGGTGGCCGCACTCCTCGCACTGGTCCAGATGCCCGCCCATGACCTGAGTGCGACAGCCACCGATGGCAGCGAGGGCGCGCCTGTGGCCGGACGGCATACGGTCGCCGAACTCGGCCAGGTAGTCGTCGCCGTGCGCGGTGACGATGTCGGCGAGCTCGATCACGGCTCGATATCGGACATGATGCCATCCAGGGTGCCGTGCAACCTGACCGCGATCTTGTTGGTCATGTGTGTGTAGATATCGGTGGTGACAATGCTTGAGTGACCGAGCACGTCTTTGATGGTGCGGATGTCCTCGCCGTTTTCGAGCAGGTGGGTTGCCAGCGAGTGCCGCAGCGTGTGAGGGGTGGCCTTTTTCCGAATGCGGCTTGCTTGCAGCGCCTTCTTGAAGGCCCGCTGCAAGGCGTCGGCGGTTATGTGCTGCGCTTTGCGCTGCCTGGGCAGCGCCGGGAAGAGGAATTCCGAGCCCTTGGCATGCTGGCGGTAATAGGAGCGCAAAAGCTCCAGGGGGTGATCATGCAGCGGCACGAAGCGGTCCCTGCCCCCTTTGCCGTTGCGGATGACAAGCAGGTGTCTCTTCCCGTCGATATCGCCGGTGGTGAGCCGGATCGCCTCAGAGATGCGCAGTCCGCACGCATAGATGACGGTGAGGGCCATGCGGTAGGAGGGCTCCTTCACCAGCTTGAGAAGCGAGCGGACCTCGTCTTGCGAGAATACCACCGGCAGCCGCCTGGTCCGCCTAGGCCGGACAATGTCCAGGTTGGTGAGCGGCCGTTTGAGCGTGGTTCCATAGAAAAAACGGATGCCGCACAGATAGACCTTGATCGAACCTCGGGAGAGCTTCAGTCCCTCGATCAAGTGCAGGAAGAAGCGGCGGACCTCCTCCTCTGTCAGAAGGTCCGGGGAACGGCCGTAGTACTTGGCCAGCACCCGGACGGTGTCGATGTAGTGTTTGACGGTCCGAGGGGAGTAGCCGGCTAGCTGCAGGTCCTCCAGCATTCTTTGGCGTAACGGTGTCATGGGGTCTCTCCTTTTCCTCTGGGATTGCGGCTTAGCCGCTCAAGTCGCCAGAATTAAAAGAGAAGGACACATTCTGCAATAAAAAAAGCAGCCTCCGAGGAAGCTGCCCTAATCACTGGTTTTAAGGTTTTAAGTTACCGCGAAGCGGTTTAGTTCAACTATGAGTTGTGCTTACAGGATGATTATGAATTGGCAAGAATTTATAAAATATTCAACTATTCAACTACGGAAACTGGATGATAATGGCATGCCATGCGGGATTGGGTCAGGTTGTCTTCTTGATTTTAAAAAATATCGATTTTTACTAACGGTATTTCATGTTCCTAAAAAAACATCCGAATGGTGTGCTCAAATCAAATTTAATGAAGAAGTACAAAAAATTGAAGTTCTATTCTTGAATGAGTTTAGTTTTATTGCCGACTTTTCTGGAGATAAGAAATCAATTAAAGATGTAGAGTTTTCTTTTCACCCCATTCGTCCTGACTGCACCTTTTATTTTCACAACAGAAATTGGGAAGGAAAGACTTTGGAATTTAGAGAAAGGCCAGTATTTACTATAGAGGACATTGGTAAACCAAATAAAGAAACATACTATGGCTTCTCTGGAGATATTCAACCAACATTAATCCCAGATCTAAATGCTTTTGAAACAAGCATGCAAATATATCATGGCTTAAAATATGATCGATTCGAAAATGATATGCATTACTTCAAAATGCCAGAGAATCACCCTGGTCATGATTGGTTCCACGGTTGCAGCGGAGCACCAATTATAGGAGAAGATGGTAAAGTTGTTAGTCTTGTGAGTGGAGGTTGTACCAAAAATAATGAGATCTATGGCTGTAATCTTCAGAAATGCATTAGAACTCTAAATCATTTTATAGAATAAAAATTGCACAACAATAAAATCAACCTGACCGCCGGGAGCTGCTTTCGCTGAAACTATTTCAGTGGCGGTGGCAGGTTTTTAAAGCGTTGGTTGGTTAGCCTTTATCTGGGTGTCAGTTCACCTGCGTGGCTGTCTACTTTTAGGTGAGTAACGGTAGCGAGGAGTACGTGAAATATACGGAGGACAGATGATTGTTTTTGACACATTCAAGAGGGCAGTAGCGTTTGTAAAGGAGAATCAGGGAGGGGTAATTACGAGAAACCAGAATGGTATAGGTTTTGTTGTAGAACACAAAAAATCAATTTGCGATAAAGACGCAGCAAGTGACCGCCATTTTATTGCTAGCTGGAGTGACCTACACACAGGATTGACATGGGGACTTACTCTGGATGGTTTTAGTAAAACAAGTGATAGAGCACAAGAGACCATATCGAAGATGAATCGTACGAATTTTTTGGGCTGTAGCGATTGGAGACTCCCATTATCAAGAGAATTGGAATACTTGAAATCATTGGAATCTACAGAAAAGGCAGAGCTAAGAAATCTTTATATAGTGCCTAAATTTTCCAAGCGTGTAAGGCCTGAATTCCCCGAGCGTATTTCTTGGAGATATTGGTCAAAAGAGTCTATAGATTCTGATGACTACCATGATAGTAAAATTAAATGGGTTGGAGGTGAATATGCTGGGTTTGAAAATAGTAATAATAATCAGAAAACTACTGATGTTATTGGTGTAAGGGGAAATGTCCGTTCCTCTTTTGATTGGGTTGTATCATTAAGTAAATGGGCAACTGATAATTATAAATCAATTCGAGCCTTTCCTTTATCAGAAAAAGATATTTTGGATTTAGAGGAGTTGACTGTCGATGTTGGACCGATTCCTATAGAGGTCCGTAATTTAGTCAATCTTAAGAGACTGAAATTAAAAACCCTAGATTGTTCCGAGTCCTTTATTTTTACTATGAATAGCCTAGAGGAAATTTCAGTTTCTGGCTATGATCGTTTAGAGTCTTTTGAAAAATATAATCCATTGAAGGCAGTACCGCTTTCATTAGGAAATATGGTTAATTTAAGAACCCTTGATTTATCATCATCTAGAATTAAAAGTTTACCTGACTCGATAGGTAATCTAGTTAATTTAAGAACACTAGATTTATCAAAAACACCTGATTTATCAACATCTTTTATCAAAAGACTACCTGACTCGATAGGTAATCTAGTTAATTTAATGATACTTAATTTATCATCATCTAAAATTAAAAGTTTACCTGGCTCAATAGGTAGGCTAGTGAATTTACGAACACTTGATTTATCATCATCTAAAATTCAAAGATTACCTGACTCAATAGGTAGGCTAGTGAATTTAAAAAGTTTAAATTTGGCATTTACAGATGTATACGAATTGCCTGATAGTATTTTTCTGCTTCATGACCTTGAAGTGATAAAATGCTGTCCATTAGAATCTAGCTGGAGTGACCTACACACAGGATTGACATGGGGTCGTCCTAAATTAGAAGATGGTAGCGAGATTTGGAAAAGAGAAAATGCTGAACATATAATATACAAGATGAATTGTATGAATTTCTTGGGATGCAATGATTGGAGACTCCCAACATTAAAAGAACTGAAATCATTGGCATCTGAAGAAAAAGAAGGGTCGTTGCGACAATATATAAGGCCTGAATTTGTCGAGCTCATTTCTATCTTCGGACTATGTAGTTATTGGTCTAATGATTCTCGTTCCAAGGGCTTCGTTTGGAATTATAGAACCAATAGTGCACTCGAACAGAATTCGAATAATAAAGCTGAGGTACTTGGTGTTAGAGAGTGAACCTTTGGGGACGCCCTTCACATATTCACATTTGAGGAAAAGTGATGTCCCAACTTGCACTTGGACCGTGACCGGGCGATAAGGCTGCCCGGCAGGTCAAGTGCATGCCCGTTGAATAGGGAGGTAAATAATGATCGAGGCAATTGTCACAGGGCAAGGTTTACCCCTCGATAAAACCCAAAATAGTCCTGAGCGCCTGTACTTACTAATTAAAAAATCAGAAGTACACGGGTTCCCAATCAAAGATGGTGAACAGATGCCCATAACCATAGTTATCGGCGGGATTGAGTACAGTGGCGAACTTAGTCGGCGTGCTAACTTACCATCCATTTTTTTAAAGTCAAAGTTGTGGGACCAAGAAGGAATGGTGCACCAGCAAACACATCTCCTGCTGAATAATGGCCTCTCTAAAAATCAACGGGTTCAACTTTCAGTAAACGGGAATCGGGTTGCTCTGCCGTAGTGAGGTGGTCGGAGTTTGTGAGACAACCTGGCGGTGATATAAGTAATGTCCCTGGTTGTTGGGGGTGTCGGCGTCAGGCCGCCGGTTTCAGTTTTTCAAGTCCCTCGAAATAAGCATCATTTTGTGTCCGCTTGTCAAGTGAAGTGTGCGGGCGCCACTCGTTGTATCAAGGAAACCAGGTGATCATATCCTTTGCCAGCTCAGTTCCGGTTTCATACACTCTCAGGTAGATCCGCTCGTATTTTAGGGTTCGCCAGAGTCTCTCGATAAAGATGTTGTCCTTGAAGCGCCTCTTGCCGTCCATACTGATTTTGACGTTCAGGTGGTCACAGTTACGCCCCTGAGCAGGTACGGATAAATCGAAGACCAACATGAGACCGCGAGATCACTCCCCAGCCGTAGGTGGGTCATTATTGCATGCCGATTCACACCCCAGCCACTTCCTTTTACTACTCATCGAATATCAACCTTTATTTTTATATGATAGATGGGATTCAATCAGCATAGTTCGACCCAAAGCAGACAAATACCGGCATATCGGTGAAAAATCCACCCGAATAGCCGTGACGAAAGCCGATATCGTGGAGCGGATTCAGAATTCGACAGGCATGACTAAAAAAGACGCCAGCGAGGCGGTCGAGTGTTTTTTCGACACCCTGAAAGCCACCCTGGAGAGTGGGGAAGACATCAAAATAGCGAGATTCGGCAATTTCGTGGTCAAGTCGAAGACGGCCCGACGCGGCCGTAATCCCCAAACCGGGGAGGAGATAACCATCGAGTCCCGGCAGGTGCTGACCTTCAAAGCCAGTACTGTCCTGCGGCAGGCGATTAATGGTGACGACGGGTCGGAGTAGAACGACTGGGAATACCGCTGCGCTGTGTGCGGCCTTGATCTTAGGATTGGAAGCATTACGGTCGGGATTGAGGCAGCGCACATCAAGTGGCACCAGGCCGGCGGTCCCGACATCGAGTCCAACGGAATCGCCCTTTGCTCCCTGCACACAAGATCTTCGACCTCGGCGCGTTCACCATCGATCCAGACGGCAGGATCCTGGTCTCGGAGCAGGTGCATGGGGCGACGCAGTTCGACGAGGTTCTTTTGCGCCATCACGGACTGCATGTGAGGGGGCTCCAGCGGATGGATTACCGCCCCTTTGAGGAGTATCTTGGGTGGCACCGGACGGAGGTTTTCAAGGAGAAGGCGAGGTTCCTAGAAGGCATATCGTGAGGTAGAAGAGGGGAGGGGGCACTCCATCATGGTCCGCCCTCAGGCTCCAGTTGAGTTCTCTGTGTTCAGGGTGAAAACTGCTGCAGGCGGGCATCATATTGTGGCGGCGCCTTATAGAGGAGAATAGATCTGGGATGACCTCAGCAAGATCTCAAGGGAGGGTTCGTATGACCAAAAACGGCTCAATTCGTCCGCAGATTTTAGAGTACTTGGCGAACTTGCCACCCTTGAGGGTCGTGAGCTTTCCTGATCTCTATGCGTTACCCTTTGTGCCAAAGGGGAAAGAGCACAGTGTCCGGAGCGCCTTGTATGGTCTGTGTGCTGGGACACCTGTAGCCAAACGTGACCGTCCGAATAAAGTGTATGGGATTCGGTTAAGTCTCCCCAACAATAAAACAGTCGTGCTATCTCTTCCAGGTGTGCCTTGGGAAAGCCTGCAGCAAGATCATCATTCAGATGCCACGATCAACCGAATTATTAACCGGCTTCAGAAAAAGCATGGGGTGTCTACTATAGATTATTGGGGGAAAGCCGCTCAAAAACGATCAGTAGACCAAGCAAGCCCTGGCATGCGTGCAGCCAAATCAAGGGATGGACATTCCTGTCTTCTTTGCGGAGTTGAGGGGATTTCTGAACCACGATCGGTGAGCGCTTGTCATATCGTGTCTCGTAAGGCCTCGTTTTGGCTTGCACTTGATGAGGTTGATAAGACCAAAAACACGATCTTCACTGACGAAGCCACCAGGCTCTTGTCAGATAAACTCAAAAAATACAATGTCCACAGCGATCCGCAATTCATTGTCACCCTCTGTACGGAACACAATAGTTTTCTGTTGGATGCGCTGAAAAATTGGGTAGCTGAGGTAAAAAATGCTAGGAGTGCTTGTTGCCAGAAATCCCTATTTGAAGAGACCACTTCTGGTGATATCGTACAACCTGCCAATATTATTGAGATAGGAGGAGAGGGGGGCAGCCTCATTCTTTGTGGGGCCAAGACGAAAGAGATCTGGTGCTTTAAACTCATCCGCGATGAAAGCACCTTGGCTGGGCTTTTGGACGAGCCCAGTTTGTCGGGTGCCACTGTTTCGGGCTGGACCAAGGGTTGGCGAGGGGCCTTGAGACTTCTCGCGGTTTACCCCTGGAAAAAGCTGTATCCCCGTTACGTGCATCCCGAATTTAAAGAACTTGTGGCGAGAGAAATTGCAAAAAGGGGGTTAACGTGTCATGAACGCGACCAATGGCATGAGGTTCTCACCCCTAAGACGCCACAAAGCCTCAAAATGACCGAGGAGGAGAAGAACAAGAGGAAGAAAGTGCTTCTGGAAAGGGCACTAATGGAGGCGGACAAAAAAGACAGGGCCGAGGGGCTCCTATAGCACACCACCCGGCGCCTCGGAGACACTTCGTTCACGGTGCGCCGAGCCCGCGGTCAGAAGAAGCGCACCGCGGACGGGCACCTCGCAGGGAAGATAATAAAAACAGGAGGACATAAAATAAATTTACTAATATTATATAGTTATAGGCCCATAACAAAGATTACCTGAAGTTACGGTTCAGTGGCAATTTTTTACCTTCGTTGGGATAACGAGCTGGAGACCTGCGGAGTCGAGGGACTCTCATAAAAATAATGAGTGATTTGGGCGTAAATATAGTACAATGATATTAGATATTTAGCGTCCCATAAGGTATCTTATGTCAAGTACGATGGACCTGTCTATTGGCTATGTCCGGCACAGCCGGCACTACCGCTTGGAGGCCTTCAGCTTATCATTCCAGTATTCAACGTAGGTCAGATACCCCTTTTCAGTCGTCAGGAACTGCAGGTGCACCTCGGGGCCCACCCTGTAGGCCGGAATCCTTTCAACTCCCGACCTCTTAGCTTGTTCCATCCTATGGTTGCCGTCGATCACGTTAAAGCGACCTGGTGCGATCTCAGCCAGTATGACCGGCTTAGTCACATCGACTGTCGGCAGATGAGATTCATTGCATTTGGAAAAGCTTGAGATGAAATCTTTGACCAGTACCTCCTCACAGGCGATATCTGGATCTTTTTGAATATATTCAGTCATCTTCGTGATATTGAAAACGAAGATGCCGTTTGGATACAGTTCGTCCTCATCATCGATCGGGCATGGTGTAAAGCGACGATTTATTTTCAATTTTTCTGTCAAGACAGCCTCCAAAGAGCTGAATCTTCACCTGAAAACGATCACACACCGGTTCTATGGCTTAAGAATTTGACTTTAAGTCAATGGTGGTCACATCGATTCCGAACCTCCCCATCGTCTTCAGCGCCCTGGAAAGGTTGCTACTCTTCTTCCCCGATCTGACTTCCAAATCCTTCTAAGATTGCAGCTTCTCCTCCGATATCTGCGACAACAATTCCCGGTTGCCTTTACTTAGCATCAACCGAGCTAGTCGGACACAGTTGCCTGCGTCATCTCTTCGAGTAAGAACCGTGTAAGTCCGGCGATCCTTCCGGCCGTTGAAGCCAGTTCGAGCGCAGAGAGATACTGAGCACGACGTGAAAACCGAACGACGGTCCATGGATACCCCCCAGAGGCAAGCATTGCATTCATCAGAAATCTGCCGATGCGGCCATTGCCGTCCATGTAGGGATGAATGAACACGAATATGAAGTGCCCCAGGATGGCCCTTACCCCAGCGTGTGACTCCTCATCGAGAAGCCTGTACAGGGCCTCCATACAGTCGACGATGGAAGCCTGCGGCAGTGGAACATGCTGCGACCCCTTGATGTACACCGGATGATTGCGATAGCCGGCCAGATCCGCCGGTTTCAAAATGCCGGCTTGGACAGACGGAGCGAACATCTGTGAGTACCATTCCCTGTGATCGGCTGCAACTAACGGCGCCGGCCTTGCGCCTTCGAGTATCTTGCTGATGGTTCTCTTCACCGACCGGAAAGCAAGATTGTACCCTTTCGCTGCCAGTGCATTTCTTTGCTGATAATCACTCTCGCTTGCGTCGGGGTCCCATTTCCCGTCACGGATCTGCTCGATCAGTCCTGGGGTGACCTGGTACCCTTCGATGGAAAGCGAGTTGTAGGCGTCATTGACATAGATTTCATCCATACGCTGCAGATAGCCGAGATGGTCAACCGGTATCCCCGGTGGCGCGGGGAACACATCCGACACTTCGTCGCGCATGGATCTCCACAGGGATTCAATCCTGGCTACATACGGCGATGCCACTCTGACACCCGCGGACAGAAATGGGGCTCTGTTCTCAAACGGGTTGACCGTTTTGACGAGATAGCCGCCCGACGCCATGTCCCGCACTATCCGCGAGGACATTTGCATCTCCCCGAGAAACTTATAGGCACCGGCCAGCCTCCCAGCGGCGGAAATGCTCCCCCCTTCAAGTAGAACCCGCAGCAGGTCGGAGGGATCGCGCACCATCCGCAGCGCCAGTTCGGCGTCGGTGGGGTTTTGCCGGAAGAAGGACGGCGCCGCCTTGCACAATGCCGTCGGGATGTCCATGATCCAGAGATCATTCATCCTCGCCCTGCCGGCGGGGAAGTTTTTATTGTCCTGGTATATTAGCAGGGAGGTGTCAAAGGGGAGATTGAGTTTCTGAGCCCCTTTTGCCCTAGCAATGACCACAAGCTGCCGCGGCACCACGGTCGCCCCCGTATGGAGGTGCAAGGATGACTCGGAGGAAAGGCAGTAATCGTCTCCATAACGTTCGTTCAGGTAGGCCGCGACAAAGGTCCAATATGAAGCGAACCAGGTCGTGCTGCTGCCGTCGTTAAGGTCGGGCCGGGTGACAATGTACCACCCCTTGACGACCTCCATCAGGAAATCATTCTGCAAAAGCCGTTCCCTGTGAACCCTGCTAAGAGACGACGAGCGCAGCACGTTTCCTCTCTGCACCCGCTGCAGCACCTCAAGCGAGGTGGCCAATTTCTCTCCCGGTGTCGCCATACCCGCCCCCGCAATTTATCTGCTATGTTTTTGTGTACCAAATTACTATGTTATCGTGCTTCGCGTCAACTATGTTTTTGTGCTTCGCTTTTGCCACTCACTGGTCCAAGAACCGATTGGGCAGTACAAAGCAGGAGACGGTCCTGTTGGAACCCATGTCCAGCATAATTGTCTCACCAATGGCGAGACTTTTTATCTACCTGGCCTGAATGTAGATGCTGAGCATGTCTTGCAGCGCTTGCACCATAATCTCATTCTGCACCGTTTCGAGATCACACCAACGTATATAATCTGGCTTGCTTAAGGAATTTTCCCCTATCTCGAGAGTTACGTGGACCTATCGCCACGTACAGATCGCGTCCATTCGATTCTAACCTCGTGTCGCTTTTATCGTATACTTCCCAGCCTTCAGCGCCCAAAAGGTTCATGAAATCGAGAATATCGTCAAGTTCTGAATTTGAGGTTATTCTCGCTTCTTTGGGCCCATCAGCCTTGGAAATGACTATTGATAAAACCATATATTCCTCACTCACGTACCAACGTCTGACCCATTGTTCAGGTTGATCGTGGTCAATAATGACGTCGTCAGTTGCTGGGATTTACCTGTCATGGCATTCCCAATAGCCAAAATAACGCAAAGATGACTATAAATATGATGAAAAATGAAAAAATGGCTGCGGAGGCTTTTTCGAGGGCTTCTCGATTTGTTGACAATCGCGCCATGCAGCAAGCACTAAACAAAATTACAAAAAGTGCTCCTGAAATGAGGATCGAAAATTCTAAGAAAGGCCGTAAATAGGGACCAAACATTAGTAGAGGTATACGAATTCTCATAATTTCACCTTTTTAGAGCCCGCAATGCTGTCAAACCAAAACTAATCCCGCCTCTGAGCGCTCACATGGGATCGCACAAAATTCAGGGGAAGAACTACCAAAAAATGGCACCGTTAACGAGTGCCGCTCTTGAACTTCCAGATCTTTGTTTATTAGTTGTTTTTTTTCGGCAGGGTAAGCCTTCTGTCCCTGGTCCACTTCCAGCTTGAGAAAGGCCTCCTTTGCGCCCTGTTCTTCCACATAGACGAAGATTCCATCGGCGGAGAGCTGCAATTTTTCAAGCGTCGCGTCTATCTCGCGCACAATTCTCGCGGCCTTAGGATTCCCAGCGACAAGGCGGTTCGCCTTGGCCCGCATTGCCATGAAATTGTTGATGTGGTTTTGCTCCATGGCACGTGCCCTGTGCAACCGCGATGCTTCCGTAAAGACCGGAAACGCATTCGTGAGTTGCCCTTCCGTCGGATAATCTTTTTCACTCATGTTGACTCCCTCGGTTTCGGCCACCAAATGGCTCTTTTAGTAGTGGAACTGGTTATTTTTTTATTCGCATCTTGTTTCACCTAAGTGAATCATATAATTCCTTTCTGTGAATTACAAGCGAAAAATTCACAACTGTGAATATCACCTTGAAACATGTGCATGGAATCTGTTATACAGGCGCATGGACGAAACAAAAAAAGGCAAACACAAGCGCTCTGAAGTCGTTGATACCAGCATTTTTGCCACTCGTGTCCGAGCACTCATGGAGCAAAAAGGGCTTAGCTCTTCCGAACTTGCCGACCGAGCGGACCTTGCACGATCAGCGATGACCCAGTTTTTCGCTGGCGACAGGAAACCGAGTGCTGACGCATTAGTGAAATTAGCTGACATGCTGGATGCCAGTACAGACTACATCCTTGGCAGAAGCGATGAATCAGAACTCGCCGATCTCCTCCAACACGAAAAGATCCGCGAACTTGTGCGCCTGTTCATGCAGCTGTCAGTCACGGATCAAGAGAGAGTGACCGAGATGATTCGTCTGATGGTCAAGACGCCCCCGAGAATCCCCTGATACTTCGGTAGTTGAACCCTTCAACCGATCGCCCTGCGGCCGGCGGCCTCGAGTCTGTCCTCTGCATTTGGAGCGCGCTCTTGAGCGGCCGAGTTCTCCGGACAGCCGCCACGATCCACCCTAGTAGTTTCTTCTGTTGCCACTCGAACCGTAGCTGCGCTTTCGGTCCCCCTACCCCCCTTTTCCTCTATTTTTTCTCCATGGCCACGAGCTCCTTTCCATGTGAGCTTGCTTCTTATTTGCACCCAGCAGCACTATTTCTGGTTTTTCCACATTTCTTGTGGAAAACGAGGAGACAGTAAAGGAATACTGGAGTGTATTTGCAGAGGGACAAAAGGAAGACAGCGAATTGCCTAAGAAATTGGCAGATGGACAACATTCATTGCTTTTTCATGAAAATATTGGCTCACAACTGAACCAGATTGGGGGGAGAAAGGCATCAGGTATCTTCGGGATTTTGGAGGAGAAGCTTAGGCATCGCCTGGGGAGGTTCTCTTACTGCAGGTTCGTGATGAGGAAGTGTTTAAATCCAGGAGAAAGGTGGTCGGTGGCAAGCGGGTCTTTGGAATAGTTGCAGTAAGTACTCTTTGTTGTAGATGGTCACAGGATGGTCAGTAGCTTTACATTGCTCAGAATCCATCTTCACATCGCTGCTTTCCGAGTCTCCTCCTGCTCGGCTAGAATCCCCTTTATCGTTTTTTGAGGCACTCCATGCTCTTTGCAGAGTGTCGAGAAGCCTCCGACTGCGTGCTGCACCTGATCGATTGTAGCCGTGGCTTCCCGGGCAGAAATGGAGCCTACATCAGCTAGTTTCAATAGAACGGATCTACTCGGCATCTTTCCTACTCCCAAGTACGAGGTCCAGTGTTCTCCCCCTGGACCCATCGAATATGTCAGGTCGTATGCCGGAGATAGCCGCCAGACGTTATTCTCTCCCACAAGATAGCTGTGGTTTTTGGAGTGGTCGTCTCGGTTGATAGCAAAGAGATTAAAAATAGCCCGACGATACTGCTCTTCCACCTGCCTGGCATCACGAGTCAGTGCCCAGGCAGTCTTTATCAAATCTTTGTAGTCGAGCGATGGCTGGCGGCAGTCAGCATGGTGTAAACCGCACGCGGTAGCCATATGCAACCGACGGTCCCGGGCCGGCCGATCGAATCTTTTCACAGCCAGGTGGAGCAGATCATCTGCCAGGATAAGCTTATGATGCTGGACAGAGATTCCCGCCTTTTCCGCCATTTGCAGGTAGATGCTCTCGACAATGCCTTCGTATGGCCCGAGTTCTGAGAGCTTTCCATAGACGGGGCTAGAAAACTTCATCAGCCAGTGGCTGTACCCCTCAGGGACATCACTACTACCGGAGACGAATTCCCGTCCCGACTCAGAGATGCCGATAAGGGCTTTGGGGCGGGCACCGCCAGGGGATCCGCCGATCTTGGACAGCAGCGGGCTCACCTGGTCAATGTCGCCAGCGAATAATTCGTATGCCTCTCTGGCCATCGTCCCAATCTGAATTGCCTCAACGGTGGAATCATTCCCGTCAGCCGGGCTATACGTTAGAGCTCCCATGGCATGGTCACCGAGATAGGCTAACCTGTCCAAGGGAGTGACTTCGTGACGCTCAACCCCCTTTCGTGCGAAAAAACGATCCATTATAAGCAGACCCCAGCCATCGGGAAGGGAATCGGCGCAAAGCCCTGGGAGATTCCCTGGCAACCGGGCTAGGTCGAAACTGAAGGAGCCTCGTTGTACCGGCATTTGAAACGGAGCCAGTTCGAGCCCCTTTTTTTGCCAAGAAGGCTCGTATTCGAAGAGGACCTTTAGACCACTCAATGCCAAGGTTCCCACCAGTTCTACATTCCTGCCAGTGTCGTAAAGAACCTGCAGTTCCTGGAACTTCGTTGCCACTATACCCTCCTGGCCCGCTGCCGCTCATTTTTACGGGCAACTTGCCGCAGTTCCGCAATCGAGGTCGGCTCTGGTGGGGTCAGTGATTCGATAAAAGAATCAATGGTCCCAAGGGCTGCTAAAATCCTTGCCAATGTGTCGGTCGAGCAAATTCCATTTTTTTCCACACGAGCTAAGGTGGCAATACCGATCCCTGAGCGCTCAGCGAGATCGCGCATCGGCACATTAGCACGCAGTCGTGTGACTTTAATAAAATGAGCGAGCGAATCAAGCGCATCTGAGGGAGTATTGAGTGAAATCACTGAGCCACCTATTATCAAATATGAGTGGTTAAAGACAAAATCCAACGTTAGGTTATCATATTTGATATACAAGTCAAAGCAAAATAGCTAAAGGGGTCGCTGCCCGCTCCGTTTAGGAGGACACCATCAAAGGCGGCGCTCGTCATTTGATATCCATCACGGATGGAGGAGGTAAAAGACAAAAGGCCCCAACGAGCTTAGGGGCAAGGGGTTTAACTAGGCGGGGAGGGAGGAAACCAAGCGGAAAAGTCGATTGACGGAGAGATTGACGCTGAAAGCTATTTATCCACAGGCTGCCTAACTAAATTAGCAATAAAAACTAGTGGGTTGACTAATTACTAAATAGCAGATAGGATTGACGCCATGCCTGGCCTGCCATCCAAAACGTTTCCTATGTTCCCTACCGATCCTTCGGGTGAACTCGCGGACTTAGCGCGAGATCTCCTTTCCCGCTCCTCCGTCCTTAGTGGAATCTTGCACCCCAAATCACAAGAGGGCGTTGTCGAACTGGTGCGGATCATCAACAGCTACTATTCCAACCTCATCGAAGGCAATAGCACGCACCCCTTAGAGATCGAGCGCGCCATGCACGCCGATTACTCGCAGGACCCCGTGAGGCGCAATCTCCAATTGGAGAGTTTGGCGCACATTAGTTGCCAGCGAGCCGTCGAGGAGTTGATGACAAACATGCCCGTGGCTTTCGATTCTACGACAGATGGCTTCCTATCGTGGGTCCACCACGAGTTCTACAAGCTAATCCCAGCTGAAATGCGCTGGGTGGCAAACGAAAAGACGGGGGAAAAAGTAGAGGTCATCGGTGGGCAATTCCGTGCACGTGACGTAGTGGTAGGAAGACACCTCCCTCCGGAGCACACCTCGCTATCGATGTTTCTGGCCCGATTCCACGATGCGTACAAGACCAGCGCACTCCATGGCTTGGAACCCGTTATTGCCGCGGCGGCCTCTCACCACAGGCTAGCCTGGGTTCACCCATTCCTGGACGGCAACGGCAGAGTTGTGCGGCTTTTCACCGACACCTACCTGAGATCCATTCCTATGCCAGGATATGGCTTATGGAATGTCAGTCGAGGTTTGGCTCGCGGCAAGGATAAATACCTGGAAGCCTTGGCTGTAGCCGATGCGCGCAGGCGAAATTTGGACGGCAGAGGAGACCTGTCGAACGAAGGGCTCATCTTTTTCTGTAAGTTTTTCCTGCTGACCTGTCTTGATCAGGTGGAGTATATGACTTCCATGCTTTCTCTTGATGACCTCTTGGGAAGAATCCTCGGATACGTCAAACTGCGTGAGTTGAAGATGGCTTCGGCACCCTTGCCCGATCAGTATCCCACCCTGAAGGTGGAAACCGCACAGATCCTCCAGGAAGTTCTGCTGCGGGGAGAGATGACCCGAGGCGATGCTGCTGCAGCCTGCCCGTCCCCCCGTATGGGTAGAGACATCCTCGCACAGCTATTAGCTGAAGGTCTCCTCGTATCTTCTTCGTCAAAAGGCCCCGTCAGAATGGGGTTCCCGGCACACGCCGCAGGACGCTTCTTCCCTGACATCTTCTCTATGGGTGCGTAACAAAAGACGAGGCTATTCCTTCACAAGTTAGCCAGTAGTTTTACCGGAAGGTGAAAAACGGTCCACTACATTCTGTAATCCACTACTGAGACGTTGATCTGGACGCCCTCGTAGGGTGGCGGCACCCTCAGTTTTTCACTGGTAAAAATCTCCTGACATAGCAAATCCCCCTAACTCAATGAAGAGCTAGGGGGATTTTGCTATCATGCTACGACTTTTCCAACACGTTAAGTAGCCCCCTTGGCTTTGGGGTCGGTGAGGCCATTCTCTAATATGGTGGGAACAGGCACCATACACGTAAATTAAGCAGGTCGACGCGGTCGGTTGGAGCAGACGTTATACCTTTGTTTTTTCCGCCTTTTTTTCCAAAAGAGAAAGCCTCTGCTCGGCCAAGGCCGCTTTCTTGTCCGATTCTGCAGCGCTTTTACGTGCGTCTCCCAATTCCTGCCGCAGTTGCTCGGCAGCCGCCGCAGCTTTCTCAGCTACTTCCTTAGAAGCCGTGAGATCAGCCACCCTGGATTCCAACTCTCTAACCCGGGATTCAGCCTGCTGTTCGGCCAATGCGGCACGCTTATCGGCGTCGGCCGCCATTTTGTGGGCGACCGATACTTCCTTACGAATCTGCTCGACAGTCGAGGCACCCTTATGAAGAGCTTCGGTCTGAGCAGCAGCCTGCGTGACCAATTCGGAGATTCTTTCACCGAGATCCTGAGCATGCCGCTCGGCTACGGCCGCTCTTTTTTGGGCATCTTTCACAGCGTCAGTCAACTCTGCAATCCGGGTGTCTAATTCCTGGACCCGGCTTTCCGCCTTCGCTGCGGCGATATCCGCCCGCTCGACCTGGAGCTGCGCTTTGGCGGTTTCGGTACGAGCCGCCTCGCCAGTACGAACCAGTGTGTTGTTTTCACTCACCAGCTTATCTAGTTGTTCTCGCAGGCTCGCTTGCTGTTCGGCTGAAACTGCAGATGCTTTCTCTGCAAACTGGCGCTCTTCGGAAAGCTGCGCCTTAGTTGTGCTCAACTCCTCCAATAACGCGGCTACCTTCGTCTCCGAACCTTCGAGATCTGAGAGGATCTCCTGTTCCCGCGCTGCCAAATCACGTATACGGAGGTCCAGCGCCTCGGTCGCCGCCTGCACCTGCCCCCCGATCTCCCCCAGGATAGCCCGGACGAGACTTTCGGACAAAGTCGACGTCTGAACCGTTGACATCGCCCGCTCAGCTGACAACGCTTCATCCAGCAGCCGGTGCACCGTGGTCATACTGCCGCCAACTATCGCCTGTACGTTTCGGCGGCTAATACGCTCGCTACGGTCCCGGAGTTGCCGGATCGCTTCTGTAACCTGCCGCAAATCGACTGTCTGCTCCATGCAAATGCCTCCTTGGTCATTCCATGATAACGTTATCATAACGTTATCTGTTATCGTAACGTTATCATGGTTGATAACACTTCGCAACAATTATTGCTTAACCGGCTACAATTTAGTGCCCTCTAAAGTCAGCACCAGATGGTCATTGGTTAATGGAGGGAATCCTTTTAGGGGATTATGCGTAGCCGGCCGTCTATGCCAGCAATCTGAACCGTTGTCCGCCCTCGAAACGCCGGCTAAAACTACCCAGCTGACCCGACAGCTCACTAGATTGTAATTTTGCCCCTAAGCAGTTAGAATTACCTGCAAATGCTCTTTGAGGTACTGGTAAATTTTGAACGGCTGCGGACCAAAAAGCATTGGCATGTTGCTAATCCCCTTGAGTACCTCGGCCTGATCATCCTCGGGCATCTGCTGAAAATATGCAGTGTACTTCTCCATCTCGACCCTTGCGGCTTCTTGTTCAGCTTTTTGCAGCTTTTCCTTACCCTTCTGAGACAGTTCCTGTTCCTTTTTCCGCAAACCGTCTTCTTCCGCTTCTCTTTCTTTTAGCTTCTCTAAAACGATCCTGGCGTCACGGATGGCCCTCCCGTAATCTTCCTTAAAGGTAGTCCTAAGAAGCGCACCAGGCGCTTTAACCGGGGGTCCAACCTTTGAGTTAATTCTCTCGATGAAGGCCTCTACGTTTGATGTTGCCCATTCGGCGCCATGCTTGTTGACGGCCGAAGTAAGCAGGCTTACCACCCACGGGATGCCGCGGAGCTCTACTGGCAACATTGCACTAAGATCTATGACGACTTCCAATTGGGCTATATCCGAGGGGATCTCGAGGGGATCGGTGGACCTGGAAAATTGGAATTTGACCCCGACAATCTTCCTTCCTTCTCTAAGCAGCACATACTCTACCCTGGTATCAGTCTTGAGGTTTACTTCATCACACCCCTTGTCAATCACGTGCCGTCGCAGGTCCCCAACACTCGTGTATTCTTCGTTTTTCAATCCCATGTATTTTCTAAAGTCAATGAGATCCGAAAACGCCATTTCCCTATCTATGTAGGCCTGCCCCATTTCATAGATGGCTATAGAATAAACGCTTTGAAGCCTGCTGGTTATTTTCGAATCTATCGCTGCATACACGTCAGGGTTAGAAAGGACTTCTATTAGAGTAGGCGGCAGGAAGAATTTTATTTCGCCGTTTGGAGCATAGCGCGCTTCAGAAATCGGGCTGAAGGTTCTTAGCTCTTTGAAAGTATCCTCCTGGTCAAAAAAATCAAATTTCCACAATTTGGTTTGAAGTCCGTCTATAGTTAATCTAAGATGCTCCCTGTTCTTAGTTTTGAGGCCGGAAAAGGTCTTTAGGTATTTCTCTGTTGTTACAAAGCCTTTCTTTGAGTCGATCCCGGTACGCATAGCCACCTTAGCAGCAAACAAGAGGCCGCTAAAGATCTTCTCCTCCATTACGGTATTACCGTGGGTGCGGTGTATGATTGACCGGTGCTTCCGGAAAATCTCCCCGGTCTCTTCGATTGATTTTGTAGCAGTGTCATCCCACAGCAATGTCTGTTTTTCAATCTCAGTCATCAAACCCCTCCACCAAGAGAAATACTGTCTTTCGCCGACATGATACACAAATTGCCAGCCCATGCAAGAAAATTGTACGTGGAATTTTTCCATGATTGATTTTCCATACCCTGATACCAGGCTCTGTCGAAATATACCCCCATGGTTCTTGATGCGTCGCTCCGGAAGAGGATCGACCTGCCGGCGGCCATAAAGTCTTGCCCCATTTTTCCATGATAGGGCTCAGCCAGCATAGGCACACCCACTTTCAAACTTTTAAGCGCGGCTCTTCTGCCCGATCTTTCCATGATAGCCTGCTACCAGAAGAGAGTGGGTGAAACCACCCTTAAAGGAATGCCTGAATCTTTCCATGATACGGGCAAACACCCCCTAAACTAGAATCCTGTCTAGCTTTATAGCTCACAGTATATATCCGGATTTGCGAATAGGTGCCCTATTATGAAAAATCGGGGTAGGCAGTTAGCTCCTCCTGTCCGGCAAAGCAATGAAAATACAGTTAGTTAGCCCATACCCAAAGAACTGCTGGCATGATTTTTCATTCGCACATTGAACCGAAAATTGGTTCAATATGCGAATGAAAAATACCATAAAATCCTAAAATCCTGTGTGTTACAGCATGCGTCTGAGGGAGATCGGAGCTGACGTCGATGCAAAGGTCCTTTCGTCAGGAGGACTAACTGCCTACCCCGCTATGGAAAAATCGGGCACACTTGGATACGCATAAGTAACTAGTATTTTGCGATGTTTGCTCTCAGCCCGGCCTATCATGGAATAAATGGGCAATGTGTCCTTTGGCTTTATTTCGGAGGGGATCTGTATGCCAGCTAAGCTATCATGGAAAAATCGGGCAAAACAGGATGTGTCATAAACTACTAGTATGTTTAGTGTTTGCCTGAAACTTGCCCTGTCATGGAATAAATGGGCAACCTTTTTCCGGAGTGGACGCCAGAACGGCATCCACGTACGCAGCCAAAGGAAAGGACGGCCCTGAGCTATCATGGAAAAATTGGGCAATTCAATCTGCGCCATAACTATCCAATATACTTGGTGTTTGCTTTGAATCGGTCGTATCATGGAATAAATGGGCAAAATATCCTTGCTTTTGTTACGGTGGGTATCTACATCGAATCCATCATGGAAGAATCGGGCAAACGTGCCGCACCATAACCACCCAATATCTTTAGTCTTTTATCCAGGCAGGGCACTATCATGGAATAAATGGGCAAAATTCCCTTGCTTTTGTTCCGGTGGTTATCTACATCAATGCCATCATGGAAGAATCGGGCAAACCCGTGTGAGTCACAAGTGCCTTTAAATAGAGGAAAGGTGAGACCTAAACACCTCTTTCATGGAAGGTTTGAGGTAATACTTTAAGGATTGTCGTTCTCAACCATCGCAGGGAAAAGTATATTATGGAAAAATCGGGCAACTCAGAATGGCTCATAGATGCCTGATATTTTGGGTGTTTGCGCTCGGAGACTAAACCGCTAACCTTTTAGTGGCCGTACAGAGGGAGGAAGTTCAATGTCGGTAAGGCGGCATATCATGGAAAGATCGGGCAGGCTTGTCTGAGAATTTAGGTGGGGCGAAAAAAGAGTTGGAGATAGAACACAGGTGCTGAGGAAATGCCCGGAATTTTCCATATTGGGCTTCATTTCAACAAAAAACCCTCTGCTTTCAGCAAATTGCAGATCGCCTTTAACTGCCCGATCTTTCCATGATAGCGCCTCAAATTAGCAAATTTTTCGACCTACTATTAGGTACTTAGGGTTGAGGTTTTGGTCTTCCTCCAACTTTCCATGATACCAACTCAGTGCTTGTTGATACCGGGCGGACCTCCTGTGGCAAAACTCGGCCCGAGCTTTCCATGATGCCTCCCCGATTTTTCCATGATCTAAAGTACCTGCCCGAGCTTTCCATCATTGCTCCCCCGCCGTTCCATTTTTCATGCCCCTACTTTCCACCAAAGGACCCCGAGCTTTCCATATTGCTGCCCAATCATTCCACAAATGGAGTCTAACCTGCTGTTTTCAGGACTTATCCACAGGCTCTCTGTATTGTATTGTGTTGAATTGTTATTCTAAAATTACAATACAAAACAACTGCAAAGAATCAACACCATTGCTCCACTCTGACAGAACTTAGCTTTCACGAAAAAGGGACCCACTTCCAGGTCCCTTTTTGTTTCCCCACCATCCTAAACCTCATTGAGATTTAACGCCCAAGCTGCTTCTTCCGCTCCGCTTGCTCAATGGACAGCTGTCGCAACATTGCCTCCCGAATCCATTTGCTCTGGTCAACGTTCCCGAGTAAGGCCAGATGTTCGTCCAGGTTCACGACAAATTCCATGCTGACCCTTACCGATAGATTCGATGCCAGAGCTGTTCGGAAGGTCATACCCAGAGGTTTCAGCACCGGGGGATCAAAAGGAACCAGTGGATATGACATCATTTTTTGATCTATATATCCAAATGGGTCATCCTTTGAGGTTGCCGTCGTTTTATCTTCTTTCTTGCCTGCGGTTTTAGCAACAGGCGGTTTTGCCTTTGCTCCTGCAACCTTCTTTTCTTTGGGAGTCGGAGGGTCTTCTTTAACGGGAACGGTCTTTAGGTCCTTGGTCTGGTTGTCGGTCTTAAGGTCGGATGCAGGTTGCACCACCGCGGATATTTCCCCGGGGGCATCGTTCAGAAGAGCAAACTGATTACCGAGGGCCCTCCGCCTTGGCTCTGACTTTTCACCACTCATCGCTTCCCTCCTTTCATGACTTCCTTCGCAAGTGACACATAAACCTCACGCTCAGCCCCTTTAGGGGCATATTCTGAAATGGTCTTACCATGGCTCCCGGCTTCAGAGAAAGCAATCCTTCTTGGTACCATCGTTTTGAAAAGTTTGGGTCCGAATGCCGATTGAATCTCAGCTACTACATCACGATGCAGATTTACACGAGCATCGTACATCATGCAGATTACTCCTGTGACAGATACTTCCGCATTTAACCGCTTCTGGACCTTTTTCAAAGTATCAAGAATGGAAGCCACACCTTCGAGTGCTGCAGGTTCCGTTTGCACTGCCAGGAAAACTTCCGAGACATACGAAAGGACGTTGACCAGGAGAAGGTCCAGTCTCGGAGCACAATCAATGAGTATATAGTCAAAGCCTTCAACCCCTGACATTTCATCTCTAAGAATTAACTCTCTACCAGGTGTGGCGGCTAGCACTTGCTGGGTTTCATCGAGGGCCCTGGAAGATGGGATTACCCACAAGTTTTTGCTCCGCTCCCTCATCACGTCATTAATTACGAGATCACCTCGCATTACCTCCGAAATGGTTCTCCCCTCTCCTTGTATGCCAAGGAAGGTAGAAGCGTTCGCTTGTGGATCCATGTCGACTACAAGCACCTTTTTGCCCGATTCGGCAAGTGCCCCCGCCAGATTGACAACCCCGGTCGACTTCCCAACGCCTCCTTTGAGGTTACACAAGGAAATGATACGAGTTTTTTTCACAGCCACCTCGGAGTAATAGAAATTTTCAGGCAGATTATAACATTCTTTGGATTAATGCAATCAGTATGTCTGGCGTATAGGCCTTACCTGACGTATGTGCCGTATAGGCCTTACCTGACGTATGTGCCGTATATGTCATACATGTTTTTGTATGACATATATGCCATATAGGTCATGGGGCTTTTAGCGGTGCAGGTTGGTGTTGAAATGGCGAGGTACTTTGTGGCCTAGGTTTGAGCGGGTCTGTGCCCCATCAGTTTTTGGTGTGCCAAGGAGTATGTGTGGCATGTATGCCATGTAAGACAGGTAAGAAAGATATGCCATATATGTCATGCGATATAATGGCTTTGTGGGTGGGATATGGCTGTTGCTGGTGCGCATTGCCTGGGTCACGGATTCGACATGTATGCCATTTATGGCAGACATGTCGAATAAGCCATGAATGCCATAAATGACATATGGTGCATATCGTGCATATATGACCGATATGTAAGAAGTGTCATATATGCCTGATGTGCCGTATATGCAATAAATGACGTATGCGCCAGATATGTCATGTATGACATACATGACATATCTGGATGAAATATGAAAGGCCAAAACAAAGTGAGGTGCAAAATGAAGGGACAAGCAAGGCTGGGAAAAGGCCGAATCCGGCGGTAAAAAGGACCGAAGCTAATCGAAAATTGGCAGAAGTGGTGAAGCCAGTCGCTAGCGCCGAAGATGGTACCCAGGTTTATGTGAAAAGAGTTGGTGACCTTGTATGATATGACCTATATGTCACACGGTTCCCGCGGGGAATTTCCAAACCAAATGGGACAGGAGCAGCACGGGGAGGGGAAACGCACCAACTTTGACACTGATCCCAAAAAAACAAAAACATCGTCAAATGAAAAATCGGCAAGAAAAAGGCTAATGCTTTTGACAAACACTCCGCCAAAGAGTATATTCCGCGGCGAAGCGGTCTTCTGGCCCTAATAACGGGATCAAATATGGACAAAGAACAGCGGAAAAAGGTCATAGCTCATAAACTTGTGGATATGGGCGAGACTCTGACCTCTTGGGCTCAGAAAAATGGACTCCACCAAAAGATTGCTGCTGATCTGATCGACGGCAAGCTTAAAGGCATCCGTGGAGTGGCCTTGGAGACGAGGTCGGTAATTGAGAAACAATTCGGTGACGTCTTTGACTAGCAGCAGGAGGAGAGGTGGTAGCTGAATTCTCAAATAGTGGCTCTGTCAACAAGCTCGATACCCTGATAGACGAGATCCAGGCTCTTCAAAGCAAACTCATTCTGGTGATTGCTCCTCCGCGATTTGGAAAAACGCAGGTCTTGCGCGAGGTAGCAGCCCGTCGCGATGCCAAGGTTCTGAATGTCGGTGCCGAGTTAGGTGGCCGTCTTGCCGCGTTGCCGGCAAAGGAGCGGAAGCTGAAGGCACTGGAAATACTGCGGGGTCTGGCTGATGAGTATGCCTCCGGGGATTTGCTCCTGCTCGACAACCTAGAACTTCTGTTCGATCAGACACTAAAGCTGGATCCGTTGGCCCTTCTCAAGCGCCACGCTCACTCCCGACGTGTTGTGGCCGTTTGGCCAGGGGAGATACACAAGGGCCGGCTCATTTATGCCGAATTGGTGCACCCGGAATACCAAGACTACGGATTGGACGGGCTGGTACCGCTCGATTTAGAAAAAATAGGATAGGAGAGGGTCGAATGCGCTACGGAGATGTCATACAGTTCGAACCAATTGAATCGGTCATTCAGCTTCTTGATGCAAACCGCCAGGATGATGCCAAGAAACTAGTGGCAACGTACGTCATTTCTGACGACATGGCGGAGCGCATCACCAAACATATGATACCGCAGCTCTCGTTTGACGATTCGGTAGACCACAAAGGTGTCCTTATCGTCGGCAACTACGGCACAGGTAAGTCGCACTTGATGTCGGTCCTTTCGTTGATTGCGGAGGATGCCGATTACGTTCCGATGATACGCCACCAGAAGGTCCGTGACGAGGCAGGAAGCATCGCCGGTAAATTCAAGGTTCATCGTATTGAGATTTCGAGCCAGATGTCGTTGCGGGACATCATTACGCAAGAGCTTGAGAGCTTCCTGGAACATCAAGGCGTCTCTTTCTCCTTTCCCCCTGCAGAAAAGGTTGTCAACAATAAGGCCTCTTTCGAAAAGATGATGGCTGCGTTTGAGGAGGTCCACCCCTCGCATGGTCTCCTGCTGGTGGTCGACGAGTTTCTTGACTACCTGCGTTCCAGAAAAGACCATGACCTGGTGTTGGACCTCTCCTTTTTGCGCGAAATCGGCGAGGTAACAAAGCACTTGCGCTTTCGCTTCGTCGCAGGTGTCCAGGACGCGATCTTTGACAGCAGCCGGTTTCAACATGTATCCGACAGCTTGCGACGTGTGAATGAGCGCTTCCAGCAGATCTTCCTGGCCCGCCAGGATGTCACCTTCGTGGTCGCGGAGCGTTTGCTCAAAAAGACTGTCGATCAACAGGACAAGATCCGCAATTATCTGGCACCATTCACCAAGTTCTACAGCAACATGAACGAGCGGTTGGATGAGTATGTTCGCCTGTTTCCTGTCCATCCGGATTATATCGGCACTTTTGACAGGCTGATCTTCACTGAGAAACGCGGAGCGTTGGTGACTCTTCGCGACCAGATCCAAGCGGTTCTGGGTGATGAAGTGCCAACCGACCGCCCCGGCCTGATCGGTTTTGACAAGTTTTGGGACACAGTAACATCCAATTCCGTCCTCAGGGCCGATCCGACTATTGGTCCGGTGTTGACGGTCGTCGAGGTGTTGGGTGAGCGTGTGCAGAAAGCGTTTACTCGGCCCGCCTACAAGGCCATGGCGACGCGCATCATAAGGGGCCTAGCCGTGCACCGCCTGACCACGGGGGGCGATATTTACGTACCGGTCGGTCCCACAGCCGAGGAATTGCGCGACACGCTCTGCCTTTACCAGCCCGGGATCGAAGAAATGGGCGGGGACCCTGCCGATGACCTGCTGACGGTGGTGCAGACAACACTCCGGGAAATCATTCGGACCGTGAACGGCCAGTTCATTTCCAAGGCGTCCGATACCGAGCAGTTTTACCTCGACCTCAAGAAGGACATTGACTACGACGCCCAGATCGAAAAGAGAGCGGAGTCCCTTTCCGATGACGTTCTTGACGGCGCCTACTTCAGTGCGATCAAGCAGTTGATGGAACAATCTGATGACCATGCTTACATCACGGGTCATAAGATCTGGCAGTACCCGATCGAATGGCAAGAACGCCGAGTGGAGCGCAAGGGTTACCTCTTCTTTGGTGCCCCCAACGATCGTCCCACGGCGCAACCGGAACGTGATTTTTACATTTACTTTGTGCAGCCGTTCGAGCCGCCCCGTTTCAGAGATGAAAGCAAGCCGGATGAAGTGTTTTTCCGGCTTAAGGGGCTCGATGACGCGATTAAGCATCACCTGTCTTTTTACGCAGCAGCTCAGGAACTCGCCTCCACAGCCAGCGGCGGAGCCAAGGGGATTTACCTAGACAAAGGCAAAGATGCTCTGCGTGAGATGAGTAAGTGGTTGCAAGACAAGCAGACCACGGCCTTTGAGGTTACCTATCAGGGTAAGACCAAGGCACTGCGGGATTGGGCGAAGGGTGTGTCTATACGCGACAAACTGCGGCTGGGGCCGGAGGAGCGCGCCAACTTCCGCGATATTGTGAACGTCACCTCCGGTCTGGCACTCGGTACTCACTTCGCGGACCTGGCACCGGAATACCCTTCTTTTTCCGTACTCGTTACGGAGAACAACCGGAAGCAACTTATCAGCAACACCCTCCGGACGCTTTCCGGCGGCACCAGGACAAAAGATGCCGTCGCTGTCTTGGATGCCCTGGAGATGCTCGACGGCGACCGCATTGAACCGACCCGCTCGAAGTACGCCCAGGAAGTGTTGACCCGACTTAAGTCCAAGGGCCAGGGCCAGGTCATCAACCGCAACGAACTGGTGAGCGGTGCAGGCGACGTGGAGTATTTTGCCCCGGTGCGTTTTCGCTTGGAACCGGATCTGCTCGTCGCGGTACTCGGTGGCCTGGTGTATTCCGGAGATATCGTTCTCGCCGTTACCGGGGAAAAGATCGATGCCGGAAAGGTCTCCCTGCTGGCCGAGCGCTCCTTGGACGAGCTTAAGCAGTTCAAGCACCTTGAGGCTCCCAAAGAAATCAACGTTGCCGTGCTGCGCTCCTTGTTCGAACTGTTGGGCCTGCCCTCCGGTTTGGCCCAGATGGCCGCGCAAGGGCAAGAGGAACCGGTCAAAGAGCTGCTGGACGCCGTACCGAAGCTGGTCACCCGCGTCCTGATGGTCGGCACCGACCTCCAGAACCGGCTAAGTTTTTGGGGACAGCCTCTTCTGCGTGAGGAAGAGCAGCGGGATTGGCGCACCCGTCTGGATTCCTTGAAGAACTTTATGGATGGGCTTTCGCCTTACAACACCGTCGGAAAGCTCAAGAGCTTGCGCATAACCCAAAATGACATCGACACGCAGAAAAACAACCTGGACATTCTTGTCAGCATGGAACGTCTGCGGGAATTAATCACCGAGCTTGGAGTCGCCGCAGGGTACCTATCCCAGGCAGAAATGGCTTTATTTCCGGAAAATCCATGGGTGAAACAGGCGCAGGCGCTGCGCAAGGAGCTTCTCGAGAAGCTGGCTCAGGATCGGTCGGGACAAAACGCCGCCGAATATCGCCAGCGGCTAGCCGACTTGAAGAAGGATTACATTTCGGCCTATTCGGCGCATCACAGCAAGGCTCGCCTCGGAGTTGCCGAAGAAAAGACCCAGTCGGCGCTTCGCAAGGACTCCCGCCTGGTCGCCATGCGGGCTTTGGCTGGAATATCGTTGATGCACACCGGTCAGCTTGCCGCATTTGAACAGAAGCTCAACGCTTTGGAGAGTTGTGCGGCCCTGATTGAGTCCGATCTGATGACCAGACCGGTCTGTCCGCACTGCGGGTACCGTCCCACCAGTGAGCAGTTCGACTTGATTCCGGCGGCGAATGTCTTGAAGGCCTTGGACAATGAGCTTGACCACCTTCTAGAGCGGTGGCAGCAGACCTTACTCGATAACCTTGATGATCCTATCATCCAAGGGAACTTCGAACTGCTCAAACCGGCTCAGCGAGACCTGATTCAAAGGTTTCTGGCAACCAGAAAGCTGACTGATCCGGTCACGCCCGATTTTGTCGCTGCCGTGCAGGAGGCTCTGTGCGGCCTGGAAAAGATCAGTGTTTCCGGCGACGACATTAAAGCAGCACTGCTGCTTGGAGGCTCGCCGGCCACACCGGAAGACCTGCGAAAGCGTTTCGATGTTTTTATCAATGCACGATGCAAAGGTAAAGACACGGGAAAGCTGCGTTTCATAATTGACTGAAGATAGGCGACGAGCGGCGGCTTGCCTAAGAACGGATGGAGAAAATAGAGTATGAATGAATCTCTTGAATTGAAAACGAGCGGCCGCAACGGTCCTGTAGAGTGCCTCGGAATAACCTTTCCAACAGATCAAGCGCGCCGGGACTACTTCCAAAAACTTCTTGCCGAGAAGCTGATCGATCCAGAATTTCGCAAACAGGAAGGGTTCCCTCTAGGGTCCGATGAAGCCATCCTTACGATGTCGGATCCGCCTTACTATACTGCGTGTCCTAATCCCTGGCTTATCGATTTCGTTGAGCTGTATGGGAAGGCCTACGACCCGGCGACCGAGTATTTCCGTGAGCCACTTGCGATCGACGTATCAGTAGGGAAGATGGATCCTCTCTACAAGGCGCACTCCTACCACACCAAGGTTCCGCACCTAGCAATCGTGCCGTCAATCTTGCATTACACCGACCCTGGTGATCTTGTCTTGGATGGTTTTGCAGGCTCAGGAATGACTGGTGTCGCCGCGCAGATGTGTGGGGCGGCGTCTGCTTCGTATCGGTTCCAACTGGATTCCGAATGGAAGCAGGAGGGTAAGAAGGCGCCTCAATGGGGAGCACGCCGTGCAGTTCTTAGTGACCTTTCGCCTGCAGCTACCTTCATTGCGGCTAACTACAACCTCCCGATAGAAGTTGATGAATTTGCGAAGGCCGGTAAAAAACTGCTTAAAGATGTCGAGCAGGAAATAAGGTGGATGTATGAAACTTTTCATACCGATGGCAAAACGAAAGCACGGATCGAATATACGGTGTGGAGCGAAATTTTCACATGTCCCGATTGCGCAGGAGAGATCAATTTTCTAGATGAAGCTCTCGACGAGGAGACCAAACGTGTAAAAGAATTATTCCCATGCCCGCATTGCGGCGTTGAACTGAATAAGGATAGGTTAGACCGTGTACTCGAAACACGGATTGACCCCATGACAGCGAAGCCGTGGCAGCGGGTAAAGTTTAAGCCATCACTTATTTCATACAAAATTGGGAAGACACGATTCGAAAAACATCCCGACGATCATGATTATGCTGTACTCGCCAAAATTGAGTCAATGTCCTTGCCACACGAATTGCCAACAGTACGTTTTCCAATAGAGAAAATGTATCATGGATCGCGGGTCGCACCAAAAGGCTTTACCAATGTTCACCATTTTTTCCTTCCTCGGGCAGCTCATGCAATGGGTCTTCTCTGGCGCAAAGCAATAGAATGGCCCGATCTCAGGATACGCACGTTTTTGCTGTTCATGGTTGAGCAGGCAATATGGGGGTTGTCCGTACTTAATCGGTATCAACCTATTCAGCAAGGGCGTCCCGGGGGGTCACAAGTGAACCGCCAGCTCACGGGCGTCTACTACGTTGCCTCACAACACGCAGAGTGCAGCCCCTGGTATAACCTTGAGGGCAAACTTGACCGGTTGACGAAGGCATTTCGCGGCTACCGCGCAAATCGCGGATCCTCCGTTATCAGCACAGGCAATGCTGCTGACCTTCCGGTACCAAATCAGAGTGTTGACTACATCTTCACCGACCCGCCTTTTGGCGAGAATATCTTCTATGCCGACCTTAATTTTCTTGTTGAATCTTGGCACGGAGTAAGGACCGACGCTAAACCGGAAGCCATAATTGACAAGTTCAAAAACAAGGCGCTCCCAGAGTACCAGCACTTGATGCAGCGCTGTTTCCGAGAATACTATCGGGTCCTGAAGCCGGGCCGCTGGATGACGGTGGTTTTTTCCAACAGCAAGGCGGCAGTGTGGAATGCTATTCAGGTTGCCTTGCAGGAGGCTGGTTTTGTCGTGGCGGAAGTCTCTGCACTAGACAAAGTCCAGGGAAGCTACCGACAGGTTACCTCAACGACGGCTGTGAAGCAGGACCTCGTTATATCCGCTTATAAGCCAGACGGTGGTTTGGAACAACGCTTTGGCGAGCGCGGAGCCACACCCGATTCAGCTTGGGACTTCGTCAAAGCACACCTTAAACAGCTCTCGGTGATTAAACCTAAGGACGAACTGCTTGAGTTCGTAGTAGAGCGCGACCAAAGGCGAATATACGACAGACTGATCGCATGGTTCGTGCGCCACGATGCACCTGTGCCGATTTCGAGTTATGAGTTCCAAGAGGGATTGCGCCAACGATCCTTGGAATTCCCGGAACGCGATGGAATGATATTTTTGCCAGAGCAGGTAGGCGAGTACGACAGAAAACGTGCACAAGCGGCCCACGCGCCTCAGCTTGAGATGTTTATCTCAGACGAACGAAGCGCGATTGACTGGCTGGCAGACTTCCTGAAAAGACGGCCATCAACTTACCCGGAAGTGCATCCCGAGTTTCTCACCCAACTGGGCGCTGGGTGGAAAAAACATGAACAAAAACCGGAACTGTTAGCATTGTTAGAGGATAATTTCCTTCGCTACAGCGATACTGGCGATGTCCCAAGTCAAATCCACAGCTATCTTTCGACAAATTTCAAGGATCTACGCGGCTTGGATAAGAATAATCCGCTGCTTCTGGCTAAGGCCAAGGATCGCTGGTACGTCCCCGATCCGAACAAGGCTCATGACCTGGAGAAAAAGCGGGAAAAGGTTTTACTTAAGGAATTCGAGGCCTACCTCGCCGCACCGGGGCGACGGTTGAAGGAATTCCGCTTGGAAGTGCTACGCACCGGTTTTAGGGTCGCATGGGGCAAGAAGGAATATGAAACCATCATAAAAGTCGCTCAGAAGATCCCCGAGGAAGTGCTTCAGGAAGACGAAAAGCTTCTGCTTTGGTATGACCAGGCAGTAACACGTGCAGAGGCTGGCCATTGATGGTTGCTGTCCGTACTTCACCAACGGAGTTTACTGTGGGCGAGTGGTGCTGGCTTGCACGGCAGTCTGCGCCTTGCCGCGTGGTGGATCGCCAAGATCTTTGGGGTGAAAGGACCTACCGCGTCTGGTTGCCGGCAAAAGACGCCATAGTACGTGCACGGCCACAGGACCTCCACCCACTGGATGAAGTGCGACCGACGGTTAATCAGATCCTTCATGCGGCTGCCTCCGCCAAGCTCCTTGACGCACTGGAAGACAATCTTCTTCTGGCCCCGATCCACTCAAGCGTAGTACCACTGCCACACCAGCTATATGCCCTGAATCGGGCCATGAGCAGAGACCGGATCCGTTATCTGCTTGCTGACGAGGTTGGACTTGGTAAGACGATCGAAGCCGGGTTGATCCTTCGAGAACTAAAGCTTCGCGGGATGGCCAAGCGGATTCTTGTGGTGGCCCCAAAAGGCTTGGTCCGTCAGTGGCAAGCAGAAATGCAGCTTCATTTCGGAGAACCATTCCGCCTCATTGAACCGGCAGAGTTAACGGCCTTCCGCCAGTGGCGCACGGAGGAGGAAAACCTCTGGCGACTTCACGATCAAGTCATCTGCTCCCTGGACTCGGTAAAGCCGATCGAAGGACGGCGCGGTTGGGGTCCGGAACAGTTGAGTAACTACAACCGCGATCGATTCGAGGATCTCGTCTCCGCCGGCTGGGATCTGGTAATAATCGATGAGTCTCACCGGCTTGGAGGGAGTACCGACCAAGTGGCCCGCTACAAACTGGGTGCCGCGCTTTCCGAGGCTGCACCGTATCTGCTTCTGCTTTCAGCCACGCCGCACCAAGGAAAGACCGACCAGTTTCTTCGACTGATGCAGCTCTTGGATCGCGACTCCTTTCCTGAGGAGAACAGCGTCTGCCGGGACCGGGTTCAGCCTTTCGTTATTCGAACCGAAAAGCGCTCAACCATTGATGCTGAGGGGAATCCGTTATTCAAGCCTCGATTGACCAGGCTGCAGGCGGTTGCCTGGCAGGACCGGCATGGAACCCAAAGGCAGCTCTACGAGGCTGTCACGAACTACGTGCGGGAAGGTTACAACCAGGCACTGGCTTCGAAGCAGCGGCACATTGGCTTCCTGATGATTCTGATGCAGCGACTGGTGACTTCCAGTACTGCAGCTATCCGCACCACACTGGAAAAACGTCAGGCGCTGTTGGCAGTTCCTCAATTTCAATCAAACCTCCTTGAGGTACCTGACCTGGACGAGTGGTCGGAGCTCGACGGACAGGCACAGCTTGAACTTGCCCTGCAGGCCGCTGGATGGGCACAGGAGAAGGCGGAAGTCCAGATGCTACTGGATCTTGCTCGTCAAGCTGAACAACAAGCGGATGCCAAAGTCGAAGCTCTGCTGGAACTGATTTACAAACTCCAGCAGGAGGAGAACGACCCGACCCTAAAGGTTCTCGTTTTCACCGAATTCGTGGCGACCCAGGCCATGCTGGCGGAATTTCTCAACAGCCGTGGGTTTTCGGTGGCCATGCTCAACGGGAAAATGGACCTGGATGCGCGCACCCTCGCACAACAGGCTTTCGCAGGAGAGGTCAGAGTGCTGGTTTCAACGGATGCCGGTGGTGAGGGTCTCAATCTGCAGTTCTGTCACGTCATTGTGAATTTCGACATGCCGTGGAACCCGATGCGGATCGAACAGCGCATTGGCCGAGTGGACCGCATCGGCCAGCGGTTTGTAGTCCGGGCAAACAACTTCGTTCTTGAAGATACCGTTGAGCATCGGGTGCGCCAGGTTCTCGAACAAAAACTGGAGCTCATTGCCCAAGAATTTGGAGTGGACAAGGCCGCGGACGTGATGGATTCCGTCGAGATCGAGCCCATATTTGACGAACTCTTCGTGCACGGATTGCAGGACCCGGATTCCATTGAGCAGGAATGTGACGCAGTCATCGATCAGGTGCGGGAAAAAGTGGCGGCCAGCCGTAAAGGAAGCGACGTGCTCTTGGACGACCACTCGATCGAACCGGGTGATGCACGAAAATGGCGGGACCATCCGGCGCAATACTGGCTGGAACGTGCAATCTCTGCCGGCTTGCCGGTTCGGGGTGGGACAGCAGAAAAGGTGGGTGAGGTCTGGCGCGTAAAGTGGCCGGACGGAAGCGAATCTCCCCGGGTATGTTTCGACGCCAGAACGAGCGAGGAACATCCGGAAATCGAATGGATCACGCTGGAGGATCCTCGTGCTCGTGCCTTGATCAGTGAGTTGCCCAGGTGCGTGGCGGGGCAGCCGTTGCCAATTGTCACGGTGTCCGGATTGCCCGACAGTGTAATTGGCGTGTGGTCGCTGTGGGAGATCAGCCTGTTGGCGGACGGGTTCAGCCGCAAGCGGTATCTGCCCATTTTTACCACGGACGACGGCCGTACCTTCTTGCCGACGGCCAAGCGGATCTGGGACCTGCTGCTAACCGAGGTGGTGACTTGCGCTCCCCTGGTTAACGTCGAGAACTCTTCGGCCTGGTTCCAGAGATCGCTGGAGGCCGCTCAGACGCAGGGGGAGCGGCTCTTCTCCGAGTTGTCGGAGGAGCACCGCACTTGGGTCGGCGATGAACGAGAACGCATCCGCTACGCCTTTGAGGCCCGATTCAGGGCGCTGGAGAAGTTGGGGCTCCCGAACGTGCGAGCACACCGGAGGAAGCGACTGGAGGCTGAGCATCGTGCCAGGCTCGCGGCATTGGCGGCAGTAGAGGCCTGTACACCTGACCTCAATGCCGTGTTACTATTGCGCATGGGCCAATAGGGGGGCGTGCCGAAATGACCACATGGGCTGACCGTATTTTAAAAGTATTCCCTTCGGGGCTGACGCACCTGTGGATCGCTGCCGACCCGGATGACGTTCTCCTTGATGAAAGAGTCTTGTCGAGGTTAAGGGACCAGGGCTATGACGTGCTCCCCTTCGAGGATAGCGTCGCCTTCCGAGCGGAGTACGAGGAACGCTATCGTGCCGCCTGGGACTGCGGCGAACCGGGGCCAGCGTCAGCCTTAATCATACAACTGCAAGGGACACAAGTAGACGAACTCCCGTGGGATTATCGCCGGCAGGCACGGGTTGCCAGTCTAAGCCTTTCCGACCTTTTCCCTAAGTTGAGTACCTCTGTAGTACGTCAACTGGGGAGCGATCTGCTTCCGCAGCTCTTCGAGGCACAGAAAAAGTTTGCCCACCAGGTTTTTGGCGAAGCCACTACCAAGGACTTTGTGCTGACTCACATCTACCGGATGAATAGTCCGCACCTGATCTCACGTCTCGAAGATCTGTGGCGTGAAATGCTCGACCTGCATTATCAGGAATCCCTGCTCCCTCCAGTACTAGCAAAGTATGTTGGTCAGGTGATCAGTGAAAACGCCATCTTCAAAAACCTGCCGGTCACCGAGTTGTTTTCCAACAGGAGCGTGGCGCTACGGTTCATCCAAGAGGCTTGGTATCGGCATCTGGCTAAGCTGGGAGTCTCCGGTACCAAGGTAGCAGAGCCACAACATGCCGAATACGGTGAGGAAATAGAAATTCCCTTTGATCAACCTCGGGTTAGAATGATCCTCGACTCGATGTTTCTGAATGGGACCCTGCAGCCGTTAATGGTTGATCGAGTGCCGGCTGATTTGCCGGAGTGGATCAAAGTGGGAGTGGTGAAAGACCCAGCAGCCATGCGTAACCTCGTCCTCGCTGGTGTTGGTGCACTGACGCAGGGATTACCCACCATGGAATCCAGCCATCGTGACTGGACTCATTTTGCCCGCAAGATGGGCGAAGTAATATCGCGTTTTCACTCCCTCAGCGTGGCCGATTCAGAGGCCATCAAGGCCAAGATCCTCGATTTACAGAGCGCCGCCGACGGCCGGTTGCGTGAGTGGCTGGGGAAATTTTATTCCAGTCTTCCTCCTTTGGCCCCAGCTAAAGTTCCAATCATGGTCCACCACGTGCCCCGCTTCCTGGCGCTTCGCCGCGGCAATGGCGAGGACAAAATCGCGCTCCTCGTTTTTGACGGATTGTCCTTTGACCAGTGGGTTCAAATTCGGGAGAAGGTCAAAAGTCACTCGCAGCAGCTGGATTTTGTTGAAAACGCCTGCTTTGCCTGGCTTCCAACCCTGACCTCTGTTTCTCGGCAAGCACTTTTTTCCGGCCAGCGTCCCCGCGAATTCAGCGACAGCATCGATACAACGTCCAAAGAACCGGCCATGTGGTTGCGCTTTTGGCAAGATCAGGGGTTACGAGCCAATGAGGTGCTGTTCCGCAAGTCGATCAAGCGGATGGGAGACCTGCCCGATCTTGAGGCCCAGCTTTCGAATACTTCTATTAAAATAGCCGGAATCGTCGTGGATACCGTGGACGACTTTGTTCATGGCACCGTCCTGGGCAAGCGGGAAATCGCTTCCCGGATTGCCAACTGGTGCGAGTCTAAATTCGTGGATCGCCTGGTCGAACTTTTACTGGACAATGATTTTCATGTCTATGTGACCTCAGACCATGGCAATGTCGAAGCCACAGGCATAGGCCGGCCGAATCAGGGTGTAGCCTCGGAAACCCGCGGCGAGCGGGTGAGGACCTACCGTAGTGAAACACTCCTCTCAGAGTCGGCTCTGGCGTGCACGGGCACCTTTCGGTTGGACGTCCCCGGCCTCCCTGCCAACTTCCTGCCCCTCTTTGCGGCCGGACATGGTGCTTTTGTAACGAAAGGGGAGCATGTCGTGTCCCACGGGGGCATGTCAGTGGAAGAACTTTTCGTTCCTTTTATAGAAATCACAAGAGCGAGTAAAATAGCATGAATTTATCAGCTCCACAGATAGGCTTCGACCGCTTTATTCCCCTTGATTTGGCTACCGCCGCCCTCCGAGCTCGCGCCGGAACTGGCAGCATTGAAGAGTTAGCCTCTTTATTGGATGCTGCAGGCCTTTTTAAGGAGGCGCGGAAGAAAACTCTGACGGTTCTTAATCGTTTATGGCTGGCACCTCGGCCGGAAATGTCTAACTTTGCTGACCGCGGCATTGCGATATTTAAAGAGGATCCTGCCGTTCCTGTTTCTGTCTTGACTTGGGGTGTGGCGATCGCTACCTATCCCTTCTTCGGCAGGGTTGCTGAGCTTGTGGGGCGCTTGTCTGCCATTCAAGGGGATTGCACATCGGCCGAGGTACAGCGCCGAATGAGCGAGATCTTTGGCGAGCGCGAGGGCACCCACCGGATGACGAGGAGGGTACTGCAGTCGCAGTCGAACTGGGGGTTTATTGACCGGATTCAGGGGGAAAAGCGCATCATACGTAAGGCACCGCTTTCCGTTACCAATGACGAAGCTGTGGCATGGTTGATCGAAGGAGCGGTTCGGTACCTTGGAAAGGCAGTTTCGGTCGATGCACTCCAGTCTCTGCCGGTACTCTTCCCGTTTGAGCTCGACCGGCCGATCGCCTACATCCTATCAAACACCCCGACCTTGGAGGTCCGCTCAGAGGGGGGGATGAACCAGGTGGTCCGGCTTTTAAGCTGATATTGGGGGATTTAAGCGAGTTGAATAAGGAGTTCCACAAACCATGTCTATATTGCTAATTGAAAATGCGGCACGAGAGTTGGCAAAGGTGATCGTCGATAGCTTTAAAAATCGAGAGGAACGGACGTATGTGATTAGCTACGACAGTCGTGGAAACCTATTGGGCAGCTTTGAAGACGTATTTCCTCATCAAGGGTTATATGGATTTTGCGTAACAAAAGATGCGAAATCAGCAATCGCCTACATAGGTAAATCAGAGGGAACATCTCGGTTGCAGCAACATCTCACAGGGAAAAACAAGAATGGTAGCCAGATCGCGGATTCTGTGGGCAATAAACATCCCAGGATAAAAGAAGCGATTAGGCGCGGATTTGCTGTTCATCTGTGCCTTTATTCTGACAATGATTTTGGAAAGGCATCTATGTCTTGCTTAGAGATTGCTGCTGCGATCTACTCGAAATCCGATTGCGCCGTCATTTTTCCAATCTTGAAGCATTGGAACGAGCGCATCGGCTAGTTGTGAAGAAACAAGGGGGTAGCTTGTCTTTTGATATCGGCAGTTTTGTCTTTGGAAGTTTACTCGGCATTCTTATTACTGCCATAATTAACCATCGACTTGCGGTGTCCCGAAGTAAGGACGATCGGCTCGCGAAAGCATTCAACGACGCCACCCAGCCTTTCAGAGATGCGTTTATTCCTGAACTCATAATTTTGGAATCCTCGAACCAAATTCATCGGGGCGAGATTTACCCATACTTAAAAGCAGCCTTTGCACGTCAGGAAAAAGCTATCAGCGATTTTAGACATTCCATTCCTGAACATGAAGTTGCTGCCTTAGACACGGCATGGAAAAAGTACTGCTATCCAGAGGAAAATGATCCGAAAGATCATTTATTTATCCATTACGAATGTGCCGGGAATTATAAAATGGTTGATGGCAAGCCACAGACGGTAAAAAGCCGTGAAGACGCTTTTAACGAAGCTAGGCAAATTGCCATCGACAACATCAATCGTTTGCTTTCCTTTGCAAAATTACGATGAAAAGAGGTAAGGGACAGCCTGAAGCTGGGCTAGATCGAAGGACCAGTTGAGTCGTAAATTACCACCCATGAAGGGTTGAAATAAACGTCACGTTGGCAATTATGGAACGAACCAGAAGCACAATTGCATGCTCTGCCGCAGAAGTGGATGACAATTATCATTTGAGGTGTCCTGGGTGCCAGAATTACCCGAAGTAGAGGTTACACGCATTGGAATTGCCGGTCATATTGGGGGCAATACCATAGCCAAAATGGTCGCCCATTCGGGTAACCTACGCTGGCCCATCTCGCCCGAATTAGCCGACATATTACCTGGCCAAACAATTCGATCGGTCGAGCGGAGAGGCAAATACCTGTTATTACATTGCCAGGCGGGTGTGGTTTTGATTCACTTGGGGATGACGGGGCTTCTGCGGATATTATCCACTGCGACAGCACCGGGGAAGCACGATCACTTTGATCTGATTTTTCATGATGGGATGGTATTGCGTTTGAATGACGTGCGGCGGTTCGGTTCCGTTGTTTGGGCAGGTTCCGACCCACATGCGCATAAACTGCTCGCCGATATGGGGCCAGAGCCTCTCACCGATGATTTCGACGGCGCTTACCTTTACCAGAAGAGCCGGGGACGGAAGATCACCGTAAAGCAATTCCTCATGGATCATAAGGTGGTGGCAGGCATAGGTAATATTTACGCGAATGAGGCGCTTTTCCATTCGGGTATCCGGCCCACTACACCGGCAGGTAAATTATCCAAAGTCCGACATTTGGGGCTTGTCACGGCTATTAAGTCCGTTCTTACCACTTCCATCAAGGTGGGCGGTACCATGCTTGATTTCCGGGATGGGACTGAAAAAACGGGGTATTTTCATCAAGAGCTGGCGGTGTACAGGCGCTGCGGACTGCCCTGCGTAGTTTGCGCTACCCCGATTCAGCAAAATAGGGTTGGGCAAAAATCGATCTATTATTGCAAGACCTGCCAACGATAAGCCGCACTATCTGGTTTTTTTAATCGAAAGGATCGCCATGCCCGTTCTGCACACATACCGCTCGAAAGAAGGCCACTATGTTCTTGCCGGCGTGACTGGGAGGATCGTCACCTATCGCCTCAGTTCCGACGGGGCGCGTCGCCTGCAAGACAGCAGCATAAATGATGGCGATACCTTCTCATGGAATATGCTTCTTGAGCTAATCCGCCAAGGGGATGCCTACACCGGCAATACCGGGACGGATGATGAGGACTTATCGGGATGGACTCAGCTCGGACTCCTCTTTAACATTCCGGAACATGAGCCGACCCCTGCCGAACCGGTGCCACTCTGTGCCTGCGGCTCCATGGAAGGGCTACATATCGCGGAGTTGGCCGCTTCGAAGCTCGCATTTTTACTTTGCGATGAGTGCCGTAAAACTCGGCGCGATCAGATTGACGCAAGCGTTCCGATCCACTTGATCAACACCCCGTCAGCTCTTGACCACCTTCTTGATCGCTCTGGGCTAATACCTGACGATTCAGTGACAGCCTATCGCAAGCTGCTGGGCACAAGCCACGCCGCAAAGTGGGAAAGCAAGGTACGCCCTAAAGGTAAATCTGTGCAAGCAGGGCTTTTTAAAGAATCCGAGAAAGAACAGCAGAGCCTGCTTTAATCTGCTGATTGGAGCAAAGCTCTTTACTGAGAAGTAAACGAGCGGGTATCGGCACTGGTTAAGGGTTAAATTTTCTGCTATTTACTGACCGAGATATTAACTCTGGCAACCCGAAATAATCGCATGGCAGGAGGTGGGCATATGACAAACCAAGCATACAAGGTGCAAGTCCAGTCAGACTACCTTAGCAAGATTACCAGGGCGCAACCTGCTCTTGCGCTGTCGGAGTTGATCTGGAACAGCCTCGATGCCGATGCTCACGCAGTAGACGTAACCTTCGAATATAACGAGCTTGACACTCTTGCGACAATCATCCTTCGAGATAATGGCCACGGCATACCGCATGCCGAGGCCCCGGAGTTGTTCCAGAATCTCGGAGGCTCCTGGAAACGGCACGGAGGCACCACCAAGGGCGAAGGTCGCTTCCTGCATGGTCAGGAGGGGCGTGGAAGATTCAAGGCGTTATCCCTCGGACGTGCAGCGGAATGGGCCGTTACCTATGCCAAGGGGGAGGAACTCTGGACCTACAAGATCCAGGTCAGCGCTGAAAATATTCAAGAAGTGGTAATCTCAGATGAAGTTCCAGCACCAGCGCGACAGTGCAGGGGCGTCATCCTCAGTATCATAGACCCTTACAAGGACTATAAGGTGCTGACGAGCGACGATGGCATTCAAGAGCTGAATGAAACCTTTGCAACGTATCTCGCAAACTACTCAGGCATTTCTATCATCGTGGGGGCTTCCAAGCTGGATCCATCTAGCGTGATCGCAGCGGAGCACCCAGTCAACCTTCCAGACATCGTGGAAGATGGCAAGCCATACCCGGTCAGACTTACCATTATCGAATGGAAGACGAGCACCAGTCGGTCCCTGTACCTCTGTAACGAGCGGAGATTGCCCCTACTCCGAATTGCAAGAAGGTTCCATCTCGGGAACGTCCAGTTCTCGGCTTATTTGGCGTCACCGTTTATCACGAAGTACCAGAAGGAGAATACTCTCGAATTTTGCGAGGCCAGCCCCCTCGTCACGAAGTCGCTTGATGAGGCATCGCAATCGATCAAGGATTACTTCCGCGAACGGGCTGCCCATGAGGCGAAGACTCTGGTCGAGGTATGGAAGGAAGAAAAGGTCTACCCGTACATCGGAGAGGCAGCAAACCAGGTGGAGGTGGTAGGACGTCAGGTGTTCGATATCGTGGCGGTTAAGGTGGCTCATTACATGCCGGATTTTGACTCTACCCCTCCGAAAAGCAAGGCGCTTCATCTACGGCTGCTTCGCCAGTCCATCGAGAAAAGTCCGGAGGATTTACAGTTTATCCTGGAAGAAGTCCTGAATCTGCCGAAGCGAAAGCAGGCAGAGCTTGCTGAACTTCTTCGAAATGTCTCTCTTTCTGCCATAATAAGCTCTGCCAAGGTGGTCACGGATCGGTTGAGGTTTCTCGACGGTCTGGAGAGCATCTTGTTCGACAAAGAGCCGAAGAAGCGTCTCAAAGAGCGGTCTCAGCTTCACCGTATTATCGCGCAGAATTGCTGGTTATTCGGCGAGGAGTATAGCTTGTCGGTCTCAGACCAGTCCCTAACAGAAGTTCTCAGGAAGCACAAAAAGGCCCTGGGGGAGGACGTTGTTATCGATGAGTCGGTAAAACATATCTCGAAGGATTCCGGAATCATAGACCTCATGCTTTCCCGCATGATCCGTAATCACAAGCCAAACGGGCTTACCCACTTGGTCGTCGAGTTGAAGGCCCCGAAGGTCAAGATCGACAGGAACGTCATGCAGATTGAGGAGTATGCTTTCTCGATCAAGAAGGATGAGAGGTTCCGTAGTGTCAACACACAGTGGGTGTTCTGGGCAATCAGTGACGACTTCGGAGACTACGCCCAAGAGCGGATAATTGACCCGAGCGGTCTTGTCCACACGAAGGACAACATTTCCATCTACGTTAAGACGTGGGCTCAGGTCCTGGATGAAAATAGGTCGCGGCTGCAGTTTTTCAAGGAGAGGCTTGAGTACCAAGCCGATAATGAAGCTTCAATACAGTACCTGCGGGATAACTACCAGCATCTACTTCAAGGGGTGCTCGTCGAAGAAGACGGAACTGGAGAAGATGGCAGTACCTCCGACGATGAGGTGGATGTGGCTGGGACTGCCGGGTCCAGAGTAGTTAATCAACTTCCAGCGTCCTGAGTGCCTCGCCTATCCGGCCCACTACACCGGCAGGCAAATTATCCAAAGTACGACATTTGGGGCTTGTCACGGCCATTATGTCACGGGCGGCCTGAAAGTGCCGCCAAGTCGGCGCTTTGAGAATGTTTTTTCTCCCGCTTTTGGCTTTTCTTCGTAGTAAGTAAATTTCACACGATTCTTCTGTTTTCTTCCCGCCTTTAATCCTTTTCTCCCCTGTTTTTTCCAGATGTTAGATGATTGCCCCGGGGGTACCGGGTCATGAAGCGCATCAGAGAACGGCTGTGTCGGTGTTGCAAAGAGTCCTTTCAGCCAGACTATCGTAACACCAAGACGCAAGCCTATTGCAGCAGCCCGGAGTGTCGCAAAGCCAGCAAGACGGCGAGCCAACGGCGGTGGTCCAACAATAATCCCGGCTACTTCAAGGGCTCAGATCATGTCGAGCGGGTGCGGGAGTGGCGCAATGCCAACCCCGAGCGCTGTCGCCGCAGTAGCTCCGGCAACGTGCTACAAGATGACTGCACCCGAATAACGGTTACAGAACAGCCAGTTACCGGATGTTTGCCTCTTTCTTCGCAGATGCCTGCCCCTGTGCTACAAGATTACTGCCTCACACAACATCCCGTTTTTATAGGGCTAATAGCCCATTTTACCGGTGCGGTGTTACAAGAGGACATAGACGCGATGACCCGCCGTCTGGAACAATTGGGCCAAGATGTCATAGGTTCAAATCCAACCGCAGGAGGCCGCTATGACCCACAAGTTCCCAATTTGCCCCGACCGGATCCGCAGCATCCCCGAGCAGTTCAGCTGGGTGGACCACCGTCTGGTCCGTGATCGCCACGTCGAACGCTTAAGCCATGAAGCGGCGACGCTTTACCTCTTCCTGGTCACCGTCGCCGATGCCCAGGGTCTGAGCTACTACTCCGCACCGTCTCTGTGCGAGCGCCTCGCGATGGATGCGCCGGCGCTCGACTCTGCCCGCATGGGGCTGCTCCGAGCGGGGCTAGTCGCCTACAAGAAGCCTCTTTACCAGGTGCTTCCTCTCGGTGATGTGCCTGCGGCCGGAGGTGCACGGTGATCGACTACGAAACCTTCGCCCGCATCAAGCACCTGCACGATCTGAAGGGGCTCAATGCGGCGCAGATCGCCCGGGAACTCTGCCTCGACGAGCGCACCGTGAGAGGGCGGCTTGAGGCGAAACAGTTCCTACCCCGCAAATCCGTGCAACGGCCAAGCAAGCTCGATCCATTTAAGGAATCCGTCGTAAAAATGGTGGAGTGCTACCCGTATTCCGCCAGCCAGATCCATCAGCGTCTCAAGGAGGAGGGCTTTACCGGCGGCTACACGGCTGTGAAGAAGTTCGTCCGCAAGGTCCGCCCGAAAAGAGAAAAAGCCTACCTCACGCTCGCCTTCGCACCCGGCGAGTGTGCCCAGATCGACTGGGGTTCCTACGGATCGATCCGGGTCGGCGAAACCATGCGCCGCCTAAGTTTTTTCGTCATGGTGCTCTGCTACAGCCGCCAAATCTATGTCGAGTTCACCGTCTCCCAGACCATGGAGCACTTCCTTGCCTGCCACCAGAACGCCTTCGCCGCGTTCGGCGGGGTCCCCACTCGCATAATGGTTGATAACCTGAAGAGCGCCGTGCTCAAGCACGCGAGGGGGGAGGCCCCGATTTACAATACGAGATACCTTGATTATGTTGCCCGGCATAACGGCTTCACGATCTCCGCCTGCGGCGTCGCCAAGGGGAACGAAAAGGGACGCGTAGAAAACGGCGTCGGCTACGTGAAGAAGAACTTCCTCGCCGGAGCGGAACTGCCAGACTTCGTGGCAATCAATCCGGCCGCAAGAATCTGGCTCGACACCATTGCCAATGACCGGATCCACGGTGAAACCCGGCGCAAACCTGCGGAGATGCTCCTCTCCGAGCGTCCCCATCTGTTGACTCTTCCTCTGCATCCCTACGATATCGCGGCGGTCTCCTGCATGCGGGCCTCGTCGCAGTTCCGTGTCGCCCTCGACTCGAATCGCTACTCCGTTCCGGCCAGATTCGCAGGTCAACTCCTTACCATGAAGGCATACCCGGATCGGCTCTGCTTTTATTACGAAGAAAAGCTGATCGCTCGGCACAGCCGCTCCTACGAGCGTAACCGCGACTTCGAGGACCCGGACCACCCCAGAGAACTCATCACACAAAGAAAGAAGGCACGGGACCAACACCTCTTCCAGCGCTTCCTATCGCTGTCCCATTGCTCGCTGGATTACTACCGGGAGCTGGATAAACGCCATCTCAACAGCGGCCAACACATCAGGAAGATCGTCGCCTTAGCCGAAATCCACGGCGAAGAGGCGGTAGCGTGTGCCATTGCCGATGCCATGAAACTCCATGCGGTTGGCTCCGACTACATCGCCAATATCCTGGAAAGCCGCGCTAGAAAGCTCCCCGAGCCGGGGGCGCTGCACCTGACGCGAAGGACTGATCTCCTCGAACTCACGGTCGAGGCCCCGGACCTATCCATTTACGATAACCAGACCGCAACTACCCGGGAGACAGCATGAGCGACGACAAAACCACCAACCCACTTGATGCTGATCTGCGCATGCTCGGCCTCTCCTTCATGGCGGAACACCACGGGCAACTTGCGGCCAAGGCCGCTCGGGACTCCCTGAGTCACGTTGACTATCTTAGTCGGCTTACCGAAGGCGAGCTCAACCAGCGCCGGGACAAAGCCACGGTACGCCGCATCAAAAACGCACGCTTCCCGGTCCTCAAAACTCTCGACCAATTCTCCTGGAGCTGGCCCAAGAAGATCAACCGTATGGCGGTTCAGAACCTGTTCCGCCTCCAGTTCATGGAGGATCATTCAAACGTCATCATGCTTGGAACGGTGGGCCTGGGTAAGACGCATCTTGCCACCGCGCTCGGATACACGGCCTGCCTCGCAGGGAAGTCCGTTCTCTTCGCCACCGCCGTCGATACCATCAACACCCTTGCCGCGGCTCAGGCTGCCAGTCGGCTCAAGGTGGAGCTCAAAAAGTACCTCGCGCCATCGCTCTTGATCCTGGATGAACTCGGTTATCTACCCATCGACAAGCATGGCGCCGATCTGCTCTTCCAGGTCATAAGCATGCGCTACGAGAGGGGTTCCACCGTGATAACCTCGAATCGGGCCTTTAAGCAGTGGCCGGAAATCTTCAACAATGACAGCACCCTTACCTCAGCAATCCTGGATCGGCTGCTGCATCATGCGGAGACGTGTGTCATCGAGGGGAAAAGCTACCGCATGAAGGATCAACTCGAAGCCTGAAGCGCCACCTGTGAAGGTTCGTCAGGGTTTCCCGTGGGTAACCTTGATGAACCTTTTGGAGACGACTGACCTTGCAAACCCTGCCGAGGGGGGAGTAGAATGTGAAAACCACTTACTGAGGCCAGCAAACAGAAAGTGCACACCTTTAGTTGGAGTTCTGGCATGGAAACCCCAAGGATTAACTATTTCAAGCCAGTTGGGTTGGGTGGGGTAGAACTACTATCCTGTCCAGATGCGGGATTCGATTTCCCGCCACATTTTCATCAGGACTACTGCATCTGGTTTAATACGACTGGTAGTGAACAATACTCGCGCCGAGGTCACACCGAAATCCTCCATCCGGGGAGTTTTGGCATTGTTGCGCCAGGGGACGTTCATGCGAACTGGGCCGTTGGCCATTCAGCCCGCAGCCTGATGACCATTTATGTACAACACGCACTGCTTCAATCCATTGTCCGGCAAATCGGCGCCGTAACCACGGCCAGCATTGAGTTTCAGAGCCGCTTTTACCACGATCCAGAGAGCCTTAAATTGCTTGTCAGACTCTTCGGCATCCTTCGGACCTCACTATCCACCCTTGAGAAGGAATCTGCATTCCTGGATGTCTTTTCCTTGCTTGTGCGTAGGCACGGGCTCACCGGAACACGGGAATCGCTAATCGGCAATGAGGTCACGCGGGTTCGCGGTATCATTGATCTGTTCCGAGACCGTCTGGCCGAAGACATTTCTCTTAAGGACTTGGCCCGGCAATTCGCCTGTACTCCCTACCATCTTATCCGCTTCTTCAAAAAGGAATGCGGGATGTCCCCACACGCTTACCTAGTGCGTCTGCGTCTCGAACGTGCCGGTGAGCTGATCCGCCGGGGGCGTCCCTTGGTGGATGCGGCGTTGGAAACCGGCTTTTCTGACCAGAGTCACCTCACCCGCCTCTTCAAAACCCACTACGGCGTCACACCGGGAGAATTCAGACGGCAAATCCTTAGCGTCTAATTCTACCTAGGTCAATTTTGTTCAAGAGATCGCCGTAGCTTCCGTGTATCCTCAAGCCATTAAAAGGACCTGTGGACGAGGATATCATCAATGAACTCACACGCACGAGAACTTAAAGGAACACTGATCGGTCTCACGGCCATTCTAATGTGGTCGACACTGGCCACGCTCACCTCATATTGCAAGGAGGTTCCCCCGTTTCAGTTGATCGCTATGGCGTTCACTATCGCAACGGGGCTCGGGCTGGTCTGGATGAGGTGCCAAGGATATAGTATTTCGAATCTTGTCCGGCTGCCTCTGAACGCCTGGCTGCTAGGAGTCTCCGGCCTCTTTGGGTTCCACTTTTTCTATTTCATGGCCCTCAAACATGCTCCGATAGTGCATGCCAGTCTGATATCTTATCTGTGGCCACTCCTCATTGTTCTTATGTCAGCCCTTTTGCCGGGAGAGCGGCTTCGCTGGTATAATTTGGTTGGCGCCTTGGCAGGACTGTTCGGCGCCTCCCTCATCGTGACCGGAGGAAGCACATTCTCGCTTGGCTCCGGATCTTTCCTCGGCTATGGGTTTGCCTTGCTTTCCGCAGTCCTGTGGGCGGGCTATTCAGTGCTATCCCGACTTTTCCGTGCAATCCCGAGCTATTCAATCTCCGGCTTCTGTGCGGTGACAGCACTACTGGCCTTTATCTGCCACTTTCTTTTTGAAACGACCGTTGTTCCCTCCGGCTTAGGCTGGCTTGCCATCCTCGGCCTAGGCCTGGGGCCGGTCGGCGGCGCCTTTTTTACCTGGGATGTGGGGGTTAAAACCGGGAACATCAAGGTCTTGGGCGCACTCTCCTACGCTGCTCCTCTGTTGTCTACATTTCTGCTGCTGGCGCTGGGGATGGCTAACCCGAGTTGGGCACTGGGGTTGGCCTGCTTACTAATTGTCGGAGGATCCCTTCTTGCGTCGGGAGATATGTTGTCCGGACTCAGGAAAAAATATTTAATTGACCACGGGGTGATTACATGAAAACCATCAGTTGGAACGAATTCGAGCAAGTCGAGCTGCGTGCAGGAACAATTCTCACGGTAGAAGACTTCCCGGAAGCGAGGAAACCAGCGTACAAAATCACTGCTGACTTCGGTGGCGGGATCGGAATCAAGAGATCTAGCGCCCAAGTTGCGCACCTATACACCAAGTTGGAACTTGTTGGCCGCCAGATAATTGGTGTGGTTAACTTCCCAGTCAAGCAGATCGGCCCGATGAAATCGGAATTCCTTGTTTGTGGGTTCTATCGCGAGGACGGCGCGGTAGTGCTGGCAGTACCGGAACAGTCGGTGCCGAACGGCGCGAAACTGGGATAGTTAACAGACTCCCGGAAGGCTTTGTCACCGTGACCAACATGCAGCGCGTGGCATCTGCAATGCAGAGCACCTCAAAATAATGGTCTGGTCTCCGTCTCGATGGCCTCGATCTTTGCCCCGCCACCTGTGAAACTCTGATCAATCACTAAGATCCGGCGCTCGGCACCACGAAGAAGATGTGGAGCCGAGCGCCTTCAGCATTTATAAAGCGCCGTTTTTGCTACATGTTCACGAAACCGCTGACACATTAAGTCAGTTCTTACCAATTCCATCAAGGTTGGCGGTACCATGCTTGATTTTCGGTATGGGACCGACAAGACATGGTATTTCCATCAAGTTGGCGGTGTACAGGTGCTACGGCCAGGCCTGCGTAGTATGCGCTACTCCTATTCAGCAAAATCGGGTGGGACAGAAATCGATCTACTATTGCAAGAATTGCCAGCGATAAACCATTCGCGGGCAATCAGTTGGGCTGGTTCTTATCAATCTGAAGACTTGGCAGCAGTGTAATCATTGAATGGTTTCTCCCAAGGGACATCTGGGAAAATTTCTTTTAATCTATCTATCAAGGATTTATCTTCTAGTGTCTCCAAAGTTACATCCTTAAACTCACACTCCAATTCCATTTTTTTAATTAAATATTCTGGTTTTGGAATACAAGTAGATAATTCTTTGTCAATCCATTTATAGGCTAATTCTTTTGTAAGGCCATCACCGTACCTAAAGGAAAGTGTTTTGGGTGGTCGCGCCATCACTATCGGCACATAGTAATCGATAAGTTGTTTTTTTGAATTTTCAAGTTGTTCTGAAAGTTCCAGTTTAACATTTGCTTGATGGCCTTCGATAAGTAGCTTTAAATTTTCGATTTCTTTGTCAAATTCCGGCCTTGTACTTTTAAGGATAACTCTGTCAGATTTCTTCAATATACCGGTGTAGTCGTCTTTTATTTCCTTGATCAAATCGTCTAGTTGTTTGGATGACAAGGCGCTATTTTTATCAATCAAATTGAATGATGTGTTGATTCTGTTCTCTATTTCGCTGTTGTTATCAATTCCGATTAATGATTTTGGTAGTTGCATCTTGTGTCTTTGAATTGAACATCCATTTAATTTCAATTCGACATATTGGATATACGGCTCGAAGACTCTCACCTGGCGGGCCACGTCGAAAGGTACAGGAGGCACGTTTTCCAAGCTACTATTCACTTCTACAAGCGCACTATCATTCACCGGGAAAGCACTAACCTCAACGGTTGCATTTTTTGCCTCTTCAACGAGCTTACTGTCCTGTGATTTGAGAATAACCTCCTTACGGGCTGATTCGGAAACCCTCAGAAGGATATGATTCGCTTCCTCAGGTGATAGCGCTATTGCATTCGGGAGATCATCCTCTTCTTTTTCCGTCTCTATGTAGAGCGCTACAGGCGAGAAAGCCCAGGCTTTATCATCGCAGACAAACAACCCGATTCTTAAACCAGCATGATTTCTAATGTTGAAATTGATTGCCTTCAGTTTGTTTATGGCATTGATTGAACCGTAACCGAGTCTGAAGACATCTTCCGAAAAGTCAATAACAAGGTCGATATTGTCAGGTCCTCTGCGATTAACCACTGATATGATGGCATCTGCAACTTCATCCTGAATACTGGGAGCAACCAAAGCAATCCGATGTTGAGATCCCTGGATTAAATTCGCAATTTTTTTACTTGAAAGCGCAGAGAATACTTGAGCCATTGGTGCTCCTCACAAGTTCGGGTCGCTTCTCGTATTAGTTAACGGCTTCGGATGGGAATTTAGCCTCTTTACGCGGCTAACACAGCGTTGGAATGCCCCAGTTGCTTGCAGCTTTGGATTTCTGTTATCTGCTGTTTAAGCTCCTTCCCCCGCCATCCTGTTTTGGCAAGAACCCTGCAACGGCTTGCGTCTGAGAAATCCGGCCATAGCTTCTCATTGTTGATTACATCAATAACGACACCCTTCGGTTTCCAATCGAGGCTTCCGCAGTCGTGCTCGAAATAAAGCGATTCGCCGTCAGTGGTAAGCAACACCGGGAATGGTCCCCTATAGTCTATTACGGCGGAGTCGAAGTCTGCTTTGTTCGTGATCTGCTTGCTCATCTGTTCTCCTGTGGTGGCCCTACGGGGTAGTTTTTTTGGGGTGAGGTATTAAACTCCGCCATGGCCCATTTATCAAGTTTTTTAATCCGGCATCCTCTGCCTATGGATATTTGTTTGGAATTGGTCCGAAACATTTGAAGCCGGCGGAGCATCGGCGGTCAGTGGAAACGCAAGCAGTAGAGAGGGGGAGGGGAGGGGAGTACCTATGGCGACGGGGTGGTTCCAACAGTCCTGATTATGCCGAATCGGGCACTTATTCCCAAGGGCTCTCACGGGACCAAAACGAGTGGTCTTCATTCCCCTGTTCATCTTGCCCGCCGCCCTCGCCTGTGCTACCCCTCATTCTGCTCAATTTGAGTTCCAGAAGGTCGAGGATGCTGACGGAATCTGCCATGTGGTAGTTTTGGCAGGTATGGGCATAGCTTGTATTGTTGAGCTTTTTTCTGGTCGCGTTGCAATAGCTTGATCGACGGTCAGACGAAATGGTGTGCTTTCGGCAAAGCCAGCAGTTTATGATTTCATGGCCGGCCGCCAAGGCCTCGATCAGACATCGCACGAAAACCTCCGTTGACGGGCGTTCCACGGCTTTAATGTAATAATCAGCCTTCAGTTTTTCGTATTCCCACTGACGCCCCTCGGCCATTGAGCATTTCCCGCTGTTATCCAAAGCGAAAAAAATCCTGCGCTTCCGGCACTTATCCAGATACCTGCCCGGTCCGGCGGAACCCTTGATTTTAAAATTATGGTAGGTGAGTCTTCGGTCGGATCTTGGCAGGGCCCTGGACAGTATCAGGTTTACATCGTCTTCGGATCTGATTTCAAGCTCGATGATGGGTCTGCCAAGGGCAATTTTGGCCGGTTCACAATAATGCGTCACGGCGATTTCGATGTAGAGCACGTTGTCGCCGGATCTGAGCAGGATATCTGGTATGACCTCGTTGTCCCGCTCCTCGGTCTTTATCTCCCTGAAATGTCGGGTCAGGTCGTAATCGCTCAGGACAATCCCGACGTTGCACGGGCCATCCTCTTCGCAGTTGTTGCATACCACGGTGGACTTGTACTGGATGAGGTACGGCTTCCCGGTGTCAAGGCACTCCTTGTATGTCCTGTAAAAAACCAGCTTTGCGAGGTTGTGGAGGTATGTCTCGCCGGAGCAATGCGCCTCGACTTTGTGGCGGAAGTGCCAGGCGCGGATGCCGCCCATCACGGGAGTCATGGCGTTGCCGCACGACAGGCAGACATACTCGAACGCCTGATCCTGCTTTTCCAGAGAATCGATGTTGACGAGTTCGCCGTCACGCATGGCATATTGGTAGTTCACAATCGTCATCTATGTGCAGCCACCTGTATAGTCAAACGGGCGGGTCATCTTGCGAAGGCCCCAGTGAATAAAAGACGTTAGCTCATTTCGCGTAACGCTTCAACCTTCTCGGCAAAAGCATCGAAAAGTCTTTTCATAGCCGCAACGGCTTCCTGTATCGCAGAAGGCCAACTCGATTCGTCGGCCCACCCGCCAGGTACGGAATGGCTTATTCGACACGCCCGTTTATCATTTAAACGTTGCCACAAGAGGGGGCCTCCAAACGCCACTTCAATCGATTCTTTTTCCTGATAAAGCGAATCGAATGCTGCTTTGTTGACTGCCGAGTCGGCTTGATCGAGATAAAGCTCGACCCGTGTTGCATCTTGGAGAACGGAATAATTCCACCACTGGCCATGTTTCCGCGCTCCAAGCCAGTTGTGTTGAGTGGGCGAGATGTTGCCGTGCAGGTTGTCTTGCTCCTTGGCGTAGGTTAACAGTTGCGTCCAAAACGCCAATCTTGCCTCGTACCGGAATGGTCGGTCAGAGGGATCAGTAGCTTCCTCATCCGTTTCAGATATCGGCCCGGGAACGGGTGGCTTGATGCCATCTAGATCGAGACGCGATGGGTTCCATACCCATTCCGCAAGTCTTATATATAATTCTTGTCGCTCCTGCTGCTCGGAAGATCCAAATTTATCGTATGGCCGGAAAGGCAATCCTGTTTGATCGATGAGCCGTGCAAAGGCTGGATTGTTCTGGTATGCGAGTGGGTGGAGGCTTCTTGCGAGGAGGTTTTGGCTATGGCCCAGGTAGGCATCTCGCTTTTTTTCATATACCGCGTCACCCAAACTTTGGTTCAACCCGCGCTGCAGGAGGAGTAGCCCACCAATACGGTTACGTGCTTCCTCAAACTCACTAGGATGGGAGTACATGTCGCCAAAGCGCTCATACTGATCTGCCCAGATATGCTCAACCTCAAATGGCTTGCCCTGCCCCTGGGAGATCAGATCATCGAAATGAGATGCAAGCCCACACTGCTGATCGAGCCAATTCGTCAGACGCGCAAGGGTGTGCCTGACCTGCCTGTAGTTCTGCTGGTGCATCCGATAGCGGGGCTGTTTAGCGAAGGTCTCCGGTTGATCGTCCAACTGCTGCCTCAGATAAACGCTTAATTCCTCCAAAGATTTCCCGCGCAGGTCCTTAGTCAGCATAAAGACGGTATATTTGACGGAGGAGTAGCTTGTTGTCCTGAAATTCCAGGCTCGCCTTGCCAACCATATATCAAGGAAGTCCGCCACCAGCATAATCTTTTGGTGAATGACCGCTGGCAGATCATCGGGAGAAACTGCAGCAAGTAGAACCTGCGTCTGAAGTGTGAAGCCGCGCTCCTCGACGTAGCGCACCGACTCCCAACCTGGAGTTAGAATCTTTGCGGCTTTTCTGATTGCCAAGGTGTAGCGGGCATAGAAGTCTAAATCACATTGCACGAAACGGACAAACGAATCAGACCCTATCAGCTTCAAATCATCTTTAGCATCTCTAACCCACCTATGGAATTCAGTCCCTATACGCTCATAGTCCTTATTTTCCGCGCCCTTCTTCCCAGGCCTGATGGTCTCAGCATGTCTTGCCCGGAGCCAGTTTTTAAAAAAGTCAACATCCTCCTCTTCTCCAAACTCTTTGAACGCCAGCATATGACTTTTCCATATGTCGTTGACTGCTCTTTGATCGTTCTCGTGAGTTATGTTTGCCAGGATGTATCCTTTCAGCATCTCAGGCAGGCTCAGTGAAAGCCCACGGTCGTTCATTGTTTCGAATATGGTATAGGCTTCCTCATCTGAAAAGGCTTCAATTTCCACAAGATGAACATTTTCCAGTAGCCAGTCAACGAAGTAGATAAGAGCTGTCCCTGTGATGTCCTCCGGGAAATAATCCGCAATATCCGAATATCTGGAGGCAATATTCCGGACTGATTCGCTCTGCCCCGCCAGATCAATAGGAGACTTGTCCAGCAAACGCTGCATTACTGGGCTACGGTCGGGAACGTCGATGTTAAAACTTTTTCGCCCGTATCGGGATGAGAAGACCAGTTTTAGAACATCAGTCCTCTCCGGGTCATGCTTTTGGCGGTGATGAAGATATACAAGCAGCAGGGTCAAGCTCGTCAGCCGCTGCTGCCCGTCAACAACATAGCGATTGCCGTTCTTATTGCTTATTACGATGGAGCCTAGAAAATAGTGACCGTAATCGGCAATTTCATGGCGAGCGTGGCTCGGGTCATAAGAATCAAGGAATTTAGCGGTGAGGTCGTCGACCAGCTCATGTATCTGGCGCTCCTGCCAGCCATATTCGCGCTGGTAGAAGTCGATGTTGTATTTTGCGCCATCCAGTAGTTCTCGTATGGTCCGAGCAGTAGCATCAATGCGTCTCAAGTGTATCCCTCCATCCTGTTAACACCTTGTCAATTTTTGCTATCACCCAAGTCTCCAGGTCCTTCCACATCCCACCGTGGTTTTGTTGCGCCCCAGTCAGAAGTTTTTGGTAGGAAAGGGCGGCAAGTGGTGGCGCGCCCTTATTGATTAAGGCGGTGAAACTGAGCCAGTCATCGCTTGCTAGGACGTTAGGGAAGGGGAGGGTGGATGCGTCAGCGTATACTACTAGAAAGCCTGGCTCAAGTCCCTCTTGGCGCGCTGCTTCATGGCAAAGTACCATGTTTCGCATCCATTGATACCAAGGACCGACGAAGGGGCAGGGAGAGTGGTTGGAGTCGCGGTCCAGATCGAACAATTCTGGAATGATGTCCCAATAGCGCACTCCTTTGCCGGTTAGGGCACACCGAGAAGGGACCCCATTGATGGGATTTACTTGTTCCTGATAAAGACCAGAACACTGGGGCAGTTTGGTGCCCTGAAGGCTTTTTTTCTTTCTGGTCTGAGAGCAGGATCCTCCGTTCCCCTCGGTGAATTTGCATTCGAAGAGCAGCAGCGATCGGGGGCTTCTGGCTATCGCGTCCACCTGGGTCCGCTGCCGGGGCTCCCTGAGCAGGTTCAGGGGGTCGGTCCATTCCAGTTCGACCTCCCAACTGCCGCCCACGGGTAAGCCAATCGAGGCCGCTATCTCGTCCAGGATAGCGTGTCGCTCTGGAGCCAGTTTAAGAGTCCCGAAAACGTCAATTGCCAGGGCCTGGGAGGAGTTGGGCTGCCAGGCGTCGGTACCGCCAGCCCCGTCTGAGTGCCAGGGGAAACGGTCCCAGTTGATGGCCGCGTGCGCGGTAGGAAAGAGGTTTGCCGCTACTTTTTGGCGAAGCTCTAGGGCTAAAGGCTTGTCGTTAGTAGTCTTGACGATCTGCATGGATCTCCTAGTCGTTGAGAAACTGCCGCGCCGAGGGGTGTAGTTGCGGAGTAAAGCCTCGATCAAGACAGCGCAGTACCGACTGCGGCGTGATGATACTGAACTCAGTTGTTTCCGGGATCTTCTCCACGGAGACATATCCATGATGGGACCACTCAAGAAATAACCCGCCCCAGACTAGAGAGAAACTACTGTTGTCAGCGACGAATGCCCCATTGGGCAAGTGAGCCGCCTGGCGGCGAACCATCACAGGCTTTGCCCCGGTTCTTTCCTCGTGCAACCAGAGGTCAATTGGCCCGATGTATTTGCAGGGACCAGAGTGGCGATCGGCGTTGGCCTGGTACCAGATCCTCTTGAACTCCTCGTGTCTCTCCCTAAGGCATTCATGGTCGTTACAGGGGCGGTGTCCGGCGGCAAGCGCGCTGGCCTCGTCTAGGAAGAAGAGCTCGGTATAGCACCCGGGAGTCATCAGTTCGCGAGGTTCCCGCTCGCCGCGTTCCAGGGTGCAGTAGATCCAAGCAAATCGGTCCTTGACCATGGTCTTGGTCAGCTGCCATTTGGCGTTGTGCAGCACGCCGCGGTTGCCCATCAAAGTAGATTTTCTGGTCGAGACCGCCTCGATGGCACCATCTGGTTTCACCTTGTTTTGGAGTGGGCTTGGTCGAGGCCCGCGGTTCTGGCTTGGCTGAGTCACAGCACCCCCTCCTGCACCAGCGGCAACCGTTCTGCCTGGGGCACGGTTCGGTCCAACTCTAGGAGAGCGTCCTGGGAGATGCTCTTCTGGGCTGCCTTCTGGTGCTGGACCCGCTGCCACACCCTCTTCCCGGGCCCGTTGTAGAGCAGGGTAAATGAGCCAGAGCGTGACAGTGCTAGGGCGATCAGGTGTACTGGTTCCCGCCGGAGGGCGATGGCGCCGGCGCCAGTGCAGCGCACCTGGACCTCTACCTTTTTGCGGCCGTCGCTCCAGGTGCAGTTGTGCTCCTCGCTATCGGCGCCGAACTCAAGCCCGAAAGCGAGTTTGGCGGCGATCTGGCCGAAGGCACCCACCAAGTGCCCATCCGGCGTGCACTTGGCAATTCGGAAGGCCGAACCAATTTCCTCTGCTATCCTATAAACCTCAGAGATTTTTCCTTTGAAATCAGCTGCCTGCATAACGCCTCCCCGCCCTAATTATTTTTTCCAGGCAGCTCTTTTCTGTTCTCGATAGGACTGAGCAGCGATAACACCTCCGTTCGCATAGGCGGTACGCTCTTCCCTGTTACACTTTAGGCAGTACGAACGATTCACACGATTTCCGTACTCATATTCAGAATGTAAGTGCCAATCTCCGCAAATTGCGCAAGTTTTACCAGAATTATCAGCCATTACTCACTCCTTCCGACTACCAAACCATCTCACTACTAATTTACAAAAACCTCAACGACAGGCCTTCGCGATGAGAGTAGCATTAAATGCAATTTAGAATAAACCCGTTGTCAGAGCAAGGGATTTCTTGCAAGTTACTGCACAATTGAGGGGGCAATGCAAACTCGTCTTTGCCAGCGATATAGATGTTGACAAAATTAGATATAATTTATATTAATTGGTTTGTGTCACAAGACAGCACCTCAACCATTTTGTCTATTTCTACTTGCCACAGGGGGAGACGTGAATCTCGCAAAATTGATTGCATCCGAAACAGGGGCCGAACTTGATGAGATCATGCTGCTCCGTCATACCAATGTGGCGGCCAATCTGCTCGCGCAGTACGGCGTAACCGTCGAAGAATACACATTGCTCCAACCGGTTAACTCTAAATACGATTTCCAGGCAAACGACCGGCCAGCAATCGAAATTGTCGTAGCGATAGTCAATGACCTGGTTTATGCCGTTTACCGGATCATTGGTGCTCCTGCCCTGGGTGATACACGAACGCTGGCCAAGCCGAATTATATCGCGTTTGATACAGCGCGAGGATATGGGCCGGTGCCGGCTAAATTATTTGCAGCAGAAGCATTAACGAGTAAGGCCACCGGGCGAGATGCCCACGGCTGGACCTGCCCGATAAACCCTGTAGCAAGGTATGGGAGTCAGGTATTCGATGGGCTAGAAGTCTTGCTATAGCAGGCTCAGACTTGTGTAGTGAGATCTGGGTAAGGCCAATGAATATCTTCTTGGTAAAAAATATCTCGTACAATAACACGGCAGTGGTCAAGGTATCGAGGATCTTTTGGGAGTCGAGGGGTTTTTACGATGTGGGACTACGCTGAAGCAAACCGGATAACAACGCTGGAAGCCGTTATGGCTGAGGAATGCATCTTCTGCCACCGCCACCTGCTACGCATTCCATCCCAGAAATTTGTAGCTGGAGAAAAGACACTTCTCGCTCAAGTCTCGATATGCCAAGCGTGTGGTTGGTGGAGCGTATATAGAGTGCATCAAGGCGAGTACCAGCAGACTGCAGGATTTGCAGAAAGCTACTCAGCCACGATCGGTTCCCTCAAAGAGCTTGACCTAACCGATATTTCAACACCACTAGCTGAAGTCCGGCAGTACCTTCTAGCTAAGGAAAATAGCATGTTCGATGCTCATCCGCAGCTTTTTGAGAATGTCGTTGCAAGCGTTTTCAGTGGTTTAGGTTGGAATGCACGCGTGACTGCTTATTCCGGAGATGATGGAATCGATATCGTTTTAGACGGTCCAGACGATAAAACAATAGGCGTCCAGGTTAAGCGATACCGTCGGGAACGACGCATCGAAGCTGAGCAAATCAGATCCTTCGCCGGAGCATTACTCCTTAATGGCCACACGAAGGGTGTGTTCGTGGCAACTAGCCCTTTTCGCAAAGGTGCTCAAAACACAGCACGCAAGTACGCCGATTTCGGTTATCCCATAGAACTAATCGATGCTGAAAAACTTCTGGATGCATTGGGTATTGCGCAGATTTCATCTTCCAAAATCGGTAAAAAACAAATCGCATCATACTTCTTGCGTACGGGAGTTCATGTCGGAACCGGTTTGCACCGAGAGTTCAGCCCAGGAGAAGATATCAGGCTTAGGTCAGTCATCTTGCAGACCTTCGCTAGAGGTGATTTTATTGAGGAGGAGGATTAAGACCCGGAAGCCATCAGACTACTGATATGTCGGTTTTGTGGAGGAGGCTAGTACAGGTAAGTAGGCAATCTGCGGTTGGCGCGAAAGGTGACTGCATAGCTACTAATTGGCCGTCGATTTCGGCAGATAAACTATGAGGTATCCATACTCGGAAAGCGCAGCGGAGGGTCGTTTAACGTACGCTGTAATCCGTTTTCTGGAGCTACCCCATTTAGAAACCGCCGCCGGCAGCTGGGGCTTTAATCAGGTTTTCCTTCAAGGAAAAGAAAAGAAGATGGCTGTGTGTCCATCTCGGCGTGCAGCTGCCCAGCAGAGGCCCCACCCTGATTACCCTCCCCGCTAACATCCGGGGCCTATCGAGGAGGCCCAATGGAGACTGAAAACCTTTCTAGGAAAAATCTCTGCTGTGATTGCGTCGCGAGAGTGTCCTGGACGCAGAGATCTGCCGCGAGGGGAAGCTGAGAAAATGCTCGTACTGTGGTAGGCGCGGGCCCGCCGTCAATCTCGAAACGATCTCAGACCGTGTCCAGGAGGCTTTTGAGGATACTACACCCCCACGCCAGATCCGGCCTGTGTGGAACGATTTAGACATGAATGGGGAAATGAGCCCTGGCTCCCGACCGATGAGGCGATCCAGATCGCAACGGGTGTTTCAGAACAGATAGCTTTCGACAGTCCCTTGAGTAACGTACTCATCAGAACCCGTGCCAACCGATAGGGTCGTGGAAATTATCTAATGCGTGCTGGCTAGCTTGAAATGGGGATTGGGCTGAGGGAGAATCTCCCAGAACTCCAGCAGGAGGATGGCTGACTCTACAACCCTGCTTGAAAGTAAACGACCTGCGAATGAAACTACCTGTTTTCCCACCTGTTTAACTTTGGCATTGAGTAAAGATACCATAGACTTACCTCCTGGGGGAATTGAACCCCAACGACTGATTAACGTTTTCATAAGAAACAACGAATGAAAGGTCAAGAGCAGCCATCCGCCCCCACTCCAATGCCCACTTCAAGCTAGCCGATGCCAGCGTAGCACAAGAATATTGTGCCGAAAAGAGAAAAATCAGCTTCAGGTGTTTTCATGCGGTCCTGGTCCTGAACTCGCATGGCTGCGTGCGGCCGACGGCCGCTACCGGCTATGGCCGACGTCGTGACGGTGATCGGCGGCAGGGCCTTGTTTGTTTTTTTTGCCCGGCGGGATTGTTGACCAGGTCTTGTCCAAGGCCCGCTCGTCGGTGCCGGATTTGACTGATTTTACAATTTGGGGAGGGTCAATAATAGCCTTTTCATCGACGTGCAATGATCCCTCAGCCTTTTAGCCGCATCTTTCTGGGTGACTTTCTTGTGTTTTACCGGCCCTTAGACTGTGCAAACTTAACTCCTTTCAAATAAACGGGTTTTGTGTTATTAGATTGAGGCTAATTAAGAGCGGTTTAGCATGAGTAGAGAACAGTCCCAAGGTCAACTGAATCCGATATAGTTAGTTAGGTTTTCGAGGAGGAGTAACATGAAGGTAACAGGAAATTCTGTGAGAAGCTTGGTGAAATTGATTACAACTATTGGGAAGGTAACATCTATAAGGCTGGCGCATGATGTAACTGATGCCACAAGCGACACCTGGGTTTCTCTGGGCTTCGATCCCGTGCTAGAGGTTGGTCAGAGCTTGATGCCAGCGTTAATTGGCAAAGTGACCGCGTTCAATGCGAATGGTCGGGAGGTAGTTAGAAGTGACTTGCCGATGGAGCGGCAACCGAGATCGTTCTATACCACGTGGCAGGATTGGCACGGCAAAGAGCACTCGGGAATCCAAACGCGGTCCATTCCTATGTACCCAAGAGATTATATTTCAGCTCCATCTGAAAGTCTGCATGTAGTTGCGATGAATGGGCGCAAGCTTATTGCCACGAAAGAAACAACACTTGCAGACGAAAATGAGGCTGAAAATTTGCACTTGGCGAATCTGATGTTGGAATGCTTCGGAGAATTTGAGCCGGTCGACTCAGCTTCAGGTTTAACCGTAGGCGCGATACTTAAGAGGCTCCAATGGGATATCTTGCCACAGGGTGCGTTTCCGTGGGAGAGAATAAGGGGAATAGTCCGTACCGTAACCGAGACATTAAAGACCTCGGAAAAGGTAGTGGTCGAATCTCGCCTTCAGGCAATTGCTCGGTATGAGCCAGATTTTCTCGCAACCGGAAGAGGGGGGTTCTCTGGTTATTTCGTTCATGGGTTCAGTAGGCGTGGAATTTATGTTCTGGAAAGCATTCATTTGGATAACGCTACCTATATTTTCAGGAATAACTGGGAAGAATTTTCTCGGCTGACCAAAAATCAGATTATAAATGGAGAAATACCTCATTCTCGATTGGTACACGACAACGGTTGGAACGGAAGGTTAAGGGCGGTAATGGCTGCGGGAATTTAAATCAGTAGACCGACGTCCGGCGGCGCCGTGCGGGATATCTGGACAGCTCTTCGACAACCCTCTTGATGCCGACAATCTCGTCCGCTCGATCACGGCGGCCATTGCGGTGATAACGGCTGGGCTCCGAAGGAAAAGGAATCCGAAACAGGGGCCAACCAAGGCGGGGCAAGCTAGGGGAAGGGCACGCTCTCGACCAGCGACAAGCTCCAGGTGAGCTCCTCGGTGTTGAAGGCGAGCGTGTAGTTGTTGTCGTCTCCGGCGGAAACGGCGAAGCTGATGATTTTGGCGGTGCCTTCTTGATGGGTCCAGACCATGTTGATCTTCGTGACGAAGATCCGGCCTAACACCGGGCGGTCGACCAGTTCGAACCATTATATGGTGAGGAAAATATACCATTGAGAACATAGTGGTGTAAAATAAGTAAGTTCACGGTTTTTGAGTATTGGTTTATATACTAGTGATAAAAGGTAAAAACGTGCTTTCTTTTGTGCGCTCAGCGAAAGTCAATGCTAGAACGGTTATATTTGGGTAAATTATGTCAACTGTGTGTGATAGTGCCGTGATTCTATAAAGTTATCTCCTCGCCCCAGCCATTTCCAGAAATAAAGGGTTAATTTTTGTCGGACGCCCCTCTAGGTGAACACGGCAGTTGCAAGTACAAGATCCCGGCTGCCCGGGGTGTCATTGGGTCGCTGGCTATATCACGGTGACAGGAACAGGGTCATTTATCGTTTAGATACTGTTTCAACGCGTCGCGTGCCATCTCATAATCAGGGTCGATCTCTAGCGCTTTTTTGATAGAACGGATAGCTTCATCGCGTTTTCCAAGCATCATCAGCGCTGAGCTTCGGTTGAACCAGGGCTTCTTGAAGGAAGGGTCGAGCGTGATGGCCTTGTCAAAGCATACGATTGCGCTTTCTGGATCTCCTAGTTGAAGGTGCGCACTACCAAGGCTATTCCATGCCGTTAAAAATTCAGGATTCAGCAGCGTAGCTCTCGCCAACGCCTCCGCGGCCCCAGCCCAGTCGTTAACCCGGCACCTTACGGTGCCAAGGTCGTACCAAAGCATAGCATCATCCTGGTCAATATCTAAACCCCTCTGGTAGGCAATCAGTGCTTCAGTATGATCGCCTCTTTGTTCGTACCACTCGCCACGGTCCAGACAGTCCTGGACTTCGTCTTTATCAAGCAGTGAAATATGGTTTTCAAACTCTTTTTTGCGGTCAGGTGCAAGCTGAACCGCACGATGATACGAACTGCGGGCATCGTTCAAACGGCCAGCGATGTGATAGGTGTTGCCGAGGCTGCTCCACGCATCAGCATCATCAGGGCAGTTGCGGACTTTTTCTTCGGCATCAGCCACCATTTCGGGGGGCATTCCAACTCGCCACTTGCCCAGTCGAAATGCATAAAACCCTGGGTATTTTCCATCTTCCCAGAAAATCATGTGAGGCTTCCTGGTCTCCTCAGGTGCAATACATAATTCCATGAGACGTTGAGCTTCTTCCTCGGCACCAAGCTGGTGAAGGGCCAATGCTCGGAACATCCGCTCGACGTTTGATTCTCTCCTGCCAGGGTTTTCTGCTTTAAGGAACGCGGAAGAGAATCCCCGACCTGTTAGCTGCTGCGCGCAGTCGTTAAGGTCGTTTTTTAACGAGGCGAAGGATTGCGGTCGCTCAGCAGGCACTTTAGCAAGGCACTTGAGTACAAGACGTCCTAGATCTTCAGGGATGTCGTCCCTCCAGCGCTCAAGTGGGATGGGTAGAGTTGAACAATGGGCCAAAAACCATTCGTTTTCTGTTGCGGCCTGATACGGAAGCTGGAAGGTTAACATCTCGTACATAATTGAGCCAAAGGCATAGATGTCTGATGCCATATTCGGAGACTGACCCCTTAATACTTCAGGAGCCATATAAGGAATAGTGCCAGCTATTTTTTGATACGATAATTTATCTGGTGAAAAAGGGAATCGGTGTCCTAATGAAGAGTTAATGCTGTTCACTAACGCTGCGCTGGTCAACATCGACAAACCCCAGTCCCCTATCTTAATAGTGGAATCATCCGTAAGGAATACATTTTCGGGTTTTAGGTCACAATGGCACTCAACGCCCATCAGATTTGCGAATTCCATACCTATGCAAAGCTGGATGCCGAATCCAATAGCTGGCAGCCAACTCGGGGGCGAGGGCCCATCGAGCATCTTTTGGGCACTGATCCAGCCACGCAAAGTATTGGGAAGTCTATCATTGACTATCCCTTCACAGACCACGAAAGGGACTCCTTCGTATCTCTCTAAGAAAAAAGCATGCACTATATTGTCATGCTTGCCGAGCTTAAGCCATACGTATGCTTCACGCTCAAAATCATCAACAGTGGTTGGCCCTCGGAATATTTCTGGACGAAAAGTTTTGAGTGCAAAAAATTTAGCCATCGCCGGGTTCGTTTCGGAGAGAGTTTTATTGGTGGCCAGGTACACCACCCCAAACCCACCGGAAAACATGCCAATAACTTTATACTCACCCCCGATACTTTCACCAACCTGCCATGTCCTTAATTGCACACTGTTACGCATGTAAAATTTGATCAGGTCTCTGTTTTGTTTAGGCTTTCGTTTCCAGTTAAACATGCCGCGCTCTCCTCATAGCTGAAAAAAGTTGGGGCTGAATTCCCTTTAACAAAGGCAATTATCCACACCCCCCGACCGGAAAACCTTCAAGGGTCACGTATGGGTTATCAACAGTCCTGTTTTTTCAGCTATCTGCACGCCTGCTTGTCAATTGTCTGGACCTGACCCCTCAGATGTGTCCCTGAATTCTGGAGCATGGATAAGGAATGATTGACAGACCCGTACCGCAAGCGGGCGGGGAATTTCGAAGATCCAACAGGAATTCGAGCAAGGGCTGCAAAGGGCCGGAATCGGTTAAGATTACCGGGATTTCCGTGGCTACGCCGGTGCTGTCGCGATGAATCTTGGCGCGAACGGTGGTGTAGTGCATCCGGTCAGCCTCCTGGATGGAGAATGGTAGAACGGGCTACTATTAGTAGCCGCTTATACCATATGTGAGCTGATAAAGATGCAAAAAACGGCCACTCTTGGGATGGAGTGGCCGTTTTTCAGGAGCAATAGTATGTTAAACCAACACCCTATAAGAACCAGATCGGCTTAAGGTCCTCCACGTCGAAGACGGCGGCGACCCGGATGCAGCCCGGAAGCTCCCTGTCCTGCACGATGGTCGCCATCTCAGCCCTGCAGCTGCCGGGTCAGGGCAGCGATGGTCTCCAGCGCGTCCAGGTCGGGGCGCTCTCCGCACTCCCAAACCTTCACAGTGAGCTTGATATGCTCGATCTGTTCGATCAGCTCCGACTGGGCGCCCTGACTCTCTGCGTGTTCTCGCACCAGGTACGCCACCATTTCAAGCACCCTTTGCGGCTCCCGCCCCCGGGCCTCGTAGTCGTCCAGAATGCTGCGGAGCCGCTCGGCGAGCTCGGATACGCTCAAAAGAGCCTCTCCTTTCTCAGCCTTCACGGCGCGCCGCCCAGGCGACCCTGATTCCCTCAGCGTCGTTGAAGGCGAAAACCCCGCCTTCGGGGAAATAGGATTCGGCCTCCTCGATGGAGTCGTAGACGCTGCCGTCGATGTCGGCGATCGCGCCTTCCAACGCCGCGGCTTCCTCTTCTGAATTGTACAGTTCTATGGGCCACCTCTTTGCCGTTTTCATTCCGCCCCTCGTGTGCCCGATTCGGAACGCGTTGTAAAATTCAGGCCCTTCAATACCACATTACGCGCTGCCTATAAAGGTCATTTTGGACACGCCAGCTATTTAGGGGCTCTTCAGGGTTTTCCCGTGGGTCTTTGGACGCGGGACATCAAACCGTGTGCTCATATCCTAAAGCTTTTTCAGCGCCCAAGTCCGCACCGCGTCCCGGTCTTCTGCTAAGCTGTCCAGGTTATTGAGGAGTTCGGCTAAGAGGAATTCCGGGGTCGCCTCCTTGGGAAAGTTGGGTCTCATGCGGAACTCGAACACCTGCCCGCCTAACTCTAAGCGGCATTGACGCTTGTGATTGTAAACCCAAAGGCAGTTGTAAAGCTGCGTCGTGCCAAGGCCAAGTGCATTGAAGTCGTTTGGTGAGACTATCAGGAAATTGCCCGTTTGTAGAAAGACATTGACCAGCTTGCCCGGGTCCGGCGGCAGGAGACCGAACCGCGAGCGCTTGGGGTACTCGTAAACGCCCCTCCAAACCCTCACTAGGACTTGAGCATTTACCAGATTGGCCAGGTCGCGGTCGATGCTTTTCGAGAATTTCACGAGGTCAGACCGCCGGTAGAGGCCACCCGGCTGTAAATGTGGGAAAAGACTATTTTTAGTATCCATACCTCAACCCGTTCCCTGCCAGTTCATTAGTCTTGCACAGTTTTTATGGGACCGAAGGGCCAGGGCTTGTAGGACAATATGAATATTCCGACGAGGCCGGCAGGGACCGCCCGGCGTCCTGGCATCGTCTGGCCACCCACGGAAAACTTAGAATAGCCTATTTAAGGGTAGTCTGGCGGCGAGCACCCTGCCTCGGGGGTAGGCGCTCACCGGCGAGGTGTCGGGACGTCACCTTGTCAAAACGGACTACCCGTGAGGATGCCAGTGAGAAGATGCGCTACTTATGGCGGGGCAATGCAAAGATCGGCGACAACAGGTTAATTGAGGCCGTTGCGGCAGATGCCGCGGGCTTAACGTGCTTTATCTTCCGTTTTTTGAGACGAACCCATATTCCCGCTTCTAAGTTGGCGCCGGTTCCTCCTCATAAGCACGCCTACCCAAGGAGTGACAATTGCGACTCCTGCTGCAATTTGTCGTCGACCCTGTATTGCCGCCCTGTTGTCCTGGAAGTCTTCAGGCGTAAAATACCCTCATATTTCTTCTCGGCCTGTTCCCGGGAATCCCGATACCAGGACTCAGCCAGTTTACCGTGTCCGGAAGGGCCTGACTCCTTGGTGATTACGTAACCTGAACCATGGGGCAGCTCGCAGAGTGAGAGGTGATATTGAGCTTTACGCACCGAGTCCGAAATCAAATCGACTTCTTTGATGATTCGTTTCTCTTCCACCATTACCTCCTTAAGCCAGACAGCATGAAGTATAATATGTACTCATGACAGAATATGTCGTATTGCTGTCAGGTCTCCCAAAATATTTCCGTAAGTAACCCTCTCAATTTTTTGCTATCCTTAGGATTATATCTTTCGATATAGCGGACATGCCCTTCTAATGATGCTTTAACGTTTTTACTGCCGGTTCAGGTCCACAGACTCGCCGGACCGTGCCGGTCGAAAATCATATGGTATTGTATTTCCGCAACAAATGAAATAAATCAACAAACAACTGCCTGTTCTTCTGGTGAAGTTCCTGGAATTCCTCGAATACTTTTATCGTCTCATCATCAAATCTAATTTCATCTTTCTTGCCCCCACCAAAAAGAACAAAATCAGCTGATATACCAAACAATTTGATGAGTTGAGCGAAAATTTCCAGAGAAGGCAATCTTGTCCCTGCCTCATATTGGGAATAAGTGGGTTGTTTGATTTCAAGAGCAAGTGCGATTTCTCTTTGCGTTAGCCCAGCCTTTTCTCGAGCCATCTTCAGTTTCTGCCCCAGTTCTGCCGTAAGATCTTCCACGCGATCCCCTTAAATTAGGTAGTTATGCAAAATATAGCTTTGAGCAATAAATTATATTGCAACGCGTATAGCTTTGCGCTATATTGCTTATAACAGAGTGCGCAACAAATTACGAGCCAAAACGGTTGGAGGTTAGGTAGGGCAAAGAAGGCAACAGCAACCGTTTGGACGAGGGCACGAAAGAGATGGGAGGTATGCAGGTAAAATATATTTAATGTTGGCGGGTGACTCTAAAATATAAAAGGGAGAATAACTAACTATGCATATGATAGAAATTGAAAAAGCCATCGCCACACTGAATTCTAGTGGCAGTTACCGCGTGTTCCCTTGTCTTAACTTGGACAATGAAAAAATGGCAACACACAAGATTGTTGAAAATACACAGATTGCACTATGTATTGACACTGAAACTACCGGTTTAAATTTTAAGGAAGCCAGGGCCATCGAACTTGGTATGGTCGCTTTTGAATTCGACCCAATGTCTGGTGATATTATAAGAGTAACTGACCGTTACTCTGGGTTTGAGGACCCTGGGGCACCTATCCCAAAAGAAATCACAGAAATTACTGGAATCACCGACGAAATGGTTTACGGCCAGCATTTTGATGAGGATCGAATCAAAGAGATGGCAAATAAGGCTCATCTAGTAATCGCGCACAATGCAGCATTCGATCGGAAATTTGTTGAGAACCGCTTCCCGATTTTTAGGGAGCTTCCTTGGGCGTGTACATGCTCTCAAATTCCCTGGAACAGAGAACGTCTTTCATCTAAATCGCTAGAGTTTCTTCTCCTGAAGGTTCGTCAGGTAACAATTAACGCCCACCGCGCCTTGCACGATGCCGAGGCCGTCCTAGGGTTGTTACTGGGGCGCCTACCGGTCAGCGGTGCGCCGATATTTAAAACTCTCTTGGCAGAGGCAGGCGGAACGACTTCAAGAGTATCTGCTATTTTCGCCCCATACGAGAAAAAAGATCTATTAAAAAAGCGGGGCTATCGGTGGAACGATGGTTCCCGGGGTGGGGTGAAAACTTGGTGGCGAGATGTTTCTTTATCCCAAGAGCGTGACGAGTTGAATTATCTTGCCACTGAAATTTATCATCGTGGGAACACCCAGTCGGTAGAGGTCAAAAGAGTTGACGCGCTCGACAGGTTTTCGATCCGTGAGTAATCGGGGTTATTCACTCATTAATTTTACAATGGTAATAGGAGAGATCTGGGACTCTTCTTGTCAATAGAATAAAGATGCTGCCAGAGAGCACGGTTGATCTTTGTTAAACGCGGCCCTCGATTGCCCAGTACATGGTGGGATCATCAGACGCATGACAACGGAGAGTCCCGATCACACGGGCATTGTAGGACATAACTACCAGGAGGGAGAATGAATCTACCGAATTTAGAAACCTTTCATGATCGCCTTGACTATTTGATCCGTAGCCAGACGCGGTTAACAACACAATGTGAACTCGGGAACCGTGTTGGCGTCAGTCAATCACATATCAGTGGGCTGCGAAATGGGACCTCACAACCGTCCCGAAATCTTGTTGGCAAACTAGAACTAGTCCTCGGTTGTACCGCTGGGTGGCTTGAATACGGCAACGGTGGTGAGTACGCGATATCCAAGCCCACGGATGCGCATGACCTCGAACCGATGTGTGAGTATATCAAAGCAGTTTACGGTCAAATTAAAGATCCCTCCGACAAATTCGAATTGATCGGGCAGACGTATCAGTTGTTGAAAAAGTTTAAAAAAGTGGCTCATTTTTCCGATGATCAGGGGCAGTTTGTGGTCACAGACATGCATCAAAACAAGGGCGTGGCGGAATGGCGGAGTGCCTCCTCCTGAAACATTTTATGTGGTGTTGCTGATAAGTTGAAAGGACAGAGGACTGAGGTTTTTTACACTACCCAAATGGAGGGAACTGGCATGAACGTTACGAAAGAATCAGCTCAGGCACACATTTTGGAGGTAATCGCTCCAGAGGAATTCATCCGCAGGCTTGGTATTGCGAGGAGCACGCTGCATCTCTGGAAATCAAAGGGGTGGCTGGTGGAACGAAGGCATTTCTTAAAAATCGGCAAAAAGGTCCTTTACTACTGGTCGAACGATCTGCTCCTCGAAATTCACGACAACAGTCATTGTACCTCCTTGCACGATAAAGAAAGACTCAAGCCGCCGCCGGTTCAGGCTACGCTCAGTAACAGGCGAGTAAACTGGGACTATTGATTAATTTCACATTCCCATCGTGATTTACCCCCGGCCTGGGCTTGGCCGGGGGTTATCAAACGCGAATCCGGCGCCAATAGTCTTTTATGGACTCATAAGGTTGCAATTACTCCATCATTTGTGGCCATTACAGCCGAGCCCTCATACCCTTATATGTGCCACATGCAGTTCCGTGGTGAAGGGAGGGAGCCCACCCGACGGGCTGCCAGAGCTTGTATAATCTTCTTACCGGGAGTTTTCGTTCCATTAGACAATCAAAACCCCCGAATTTGGTTCAAATGCATGACTCTGCCGATCACCCAAAAAAATTAAACGCCTCATTGGATTGAGTGGACCCGGGTAAGGGGGCAGTATTTTTAAAGCTGAAGCTCCGTAGTGATCATCTCTGCTATTTCCTCTTGTAGGCTGACCATTTCCTCCCATAATTTTTTCCTTTCAAGCTCAATCTTTACTATGCCAACCAAGTTTTCTGCGGATTCCATTTTGACATAGCGGGGCATGTTCAAGTTGTATTCATTGCGCTTTATTTCTTCCGCGCCCGCAAGATGGGAATAACCTCCAATAGTTTCAAGCTCATGGTACGTTGAGCATATTTTCTTGACAGCCTCTTCCGGCAGAATGTTTCTGCTCTTGCCAGGCTGGAAATCGTGACTGGCGTCAACGAAGAGTACTTTACCTTTACCTGATTCTTTTTTGTTGACACTCAGTATGAGTACTGCCACCGGGATAATAGCTCCAAAAAAAAGCTTTTCGGGCAGACAAATTACGGCTGATAGGAGATCTTCTGTGATCAGAACAGATCTAATATTAGCCTCGGCGCCACCCCGGAACAATACACCTTTTGGCACGATTACTGCCATTCGCCCAGTTTCAACCTTCATGCAGGAGATCATGTGTTGAATGTAACCATATTCCCCCTTATTTTTCAGCGGCACTCCCCATGAAAAGCGGTCAAATGGATCGTCATGGGCCCATTCCGCCCCCCAGTCTTCTGGAATTGTCAGCAGGTTTGAAACTTGGGCCTCGAACTTAAGTCGGTTCGGCCCGGCCATGAATTTAGGGTCTCGGATGGAGTCTCCCTGCTTTATGTTGCAACAATCACATCCATGCAGAAACAGGTTCATCTTTGCCAGCGCCCAGGCGCTAGTGTCCCCTTCCTGCCCGTAGAGTGAGTTTTGCGGCAAGTTGCGATCGTAATTCTTGTATTCGACCAGGAGCGAGCCTGAAGAGCATGCCGGATCGCAGATTCCTTCACCCTGTTCCAGCTTAATAAGCCGAGCAAGGAGTTGGGCAACCTCCTGCGGTGGGACGATGTCCCCTGACTTTCTGCCGTAAAGCGCAGCAAAATATCCCAAAATGTACCTGAATCCGTCAAGAACATTAATGCCTTCCGGGGAATTTAGCATCATTTCGGTATTAAGATTGGCCAGAGCCTCTAACAGGCCTGACCAGAGTCCGTCTCTACGGCTTTCATCGCCAATTTGGAGTGAGTTGAAACTGATCGCGTTGAAAACGCCCGTTAGCTGTGGATTGTTGGCTTCGGCAAGGGACTTTAACGCAATATCGAGTCTTTCACCATTGCCAAACTGATTGCGTTGGGAGAACAGTAAGTCAAAATCGGAATTCTCAGGCAGCCGTAAATTTTCCAGCCACCGCCGCCAATCTGGGCTTTGGCTCCAGGGAGGGGAATCTTCGATTGTACCGAAATGTTTATAAATAGCCGAGATGGCCCAGATGAAATAAAGAGACAATGTAAGGTCGCGATGCAGGCGCGGTTCCTTGCATTCGCGCAGGGCATTGCATACAGGGAGCAGTCCCTTGGCAAATTCTACCTCGTCGAAAATTGCAGATGTCACAATCCCTCCTCAAGCTGTTCACCCGTGAGCAGCCTACTTACCAAAACCTGAAGCTGCTTTTGGCGGTTAGCCATAAGTTGTGACATGACCAGCCGTTCCCTCCGTACCAAGTCAGCCAGACGCAAAATCCTCCGTTGCCGGTCAATTTTGGGGACAGCCACCATGAGATTTTCAAGGATGGGCCGCCTGATACTCAACTGCCCCGACCCCTCGGCTACGTTATTCAAATGCTGCTGGAATTGTGCCTGGTTAATTTGCCATGCAAGGAATTCGGGCATCAGTTCCTTGTTGTCGCGGGGCCTGATGACAAAAAAATGAGGTGAGCAAATTGTGTCAGCAGGGACGTCGGTCAGTGCCTGGGCAATAAACTTATCTCCCCGAGCAAGAAACAGGATGTCCCCAGATGCCAGGACGAGATTTGATCGCCCCTTGGGGTAACTTGTTTTCATAACTTGCATCCACTCAATTCCAGCATCAAAGCTCATGTCTCTCATCTGGACAACACGTACCGGTCCATCGGGCACTTCAGGGATACTCCCCCTGAAGGGGTAGCCAGCCTGGATTGTTGCGACTTCCCTAATCGGTTTATTGTTCATTATTAGCCCCCTTGGGACAACAAAGCATGAACAGGCTGCGGTGTCAAGATAAATGCCTCATTTCATTTGATGTACATATGAATCATTTTGTTGACACCACTATTTTATCTCGTCTGGCCGTAGTCATAAATATGGTGCGAAGTCAAGAGAATACGTCATCACCACTTGATTCATAAGGCGTTCGCAAATGTTTATTTTCTTGACATCGCGTTTAAGCCATCTCCGACGCGACAAAGCACGAATGGGTGGCTATGTCAAGACAACTGCGTCATTGCTTATGATGCATATTATCTTGACTTCGATCTCCGTCCGGGTTAGGCTTCTAATCATGTTGTCCGCATCATTTGGAATGACGCAGTTAAAAAGTTAATGGAGGTAGGCGGAACTGATGTTTTGGGGTTAGGGCCAACAGCATATGCGCGCCTCATTTATAAATGCCGGTTTGACCCGTGGTGAGGCGAGGGCTCAGACCACGGAACCGGCTACCGGGACTGAAACGTCGGAACCGGAGGCGGTGTCTTTTTGCCGAAGTATCACTGAATGGCAGGTGAATAAAGTCATGCACAAATACGTCATTACAACTGGAGGTGTGAATTGAGCAAAATCGGTAGGTTTTTTAATGCCCTGTTTGGAGCGTATCTAACCGGAAGATTTCATCCAAGGGCTCGGGATAGCTAGATCAATCTCCAAGGGAACGCCGTGGCGTATTATTAACTGGGATGTCTTTATAAGTGTTCCATTTCCATTCCTGCTTGGTCAAGACCAGCAGGAAAAGGTGACAAAAAAAGGAGCGGCAAAATGAGTGGATTTAAGAAGATGAATGAGGTCTCGGTACTTAAGCGGGGCGCCGGTAGCATCGCCAGGAAGCCTGGATCGAATTATTTGTATTTTAGCGATTTCCAGTACCTCGGTAAGCGCGTGGAGATCTCAACTGGAATGACCGACACGCCGGAAAACTGGGAAAAGGCCGCGGTGCGGCTAATTTCCCTGCGGGAGAGGATGCAGCGCGGATCGTTCAGGTTCAGCGAGGAGTTTCCAGGTGCATCACCCCGAATAATCGCCTTGTTCGCGGCCAAGGAAGAGGCGTCAATTACCGTCAAACCCCAGGATGTGAATTTCGGCGAGTATGTCCCCAAGTGGTACATGGACGTCTGGGCTCACTACCATTCGGAAACGAAGAAAACTGACCAGAAATTTGCCATCGACCACCGGATTGCGCCGTTCTTCTCCGGCATGTCTTTTTCTGAAATTAATAGCAACACGGTTGGAGAGTTCATCCGCTCTCTGAAGAAAAAAAAGGGGGAGCGCCAGGGGGAACAGCTGTCCCGAGAACGGATTGTCGGCGTACTTCGGCCGCTGAGGGCGATCTGGCGCGATGCCTGCGACGAGTACCGCTGGGAATTGCCTGACCCGTTCCGAAAGATCCTAAACCAGTTACCGCAGCATGAAACACTGGCTGAGGGCTTGGACAAGGAGGGTGCAATGCCCGCCATAGGAAGTGTTTTAAGATAATGGGTGGCTCATCTTTGAGGACAAGGCTTGTTGTGCGGCAGGCCTTGCCCTCAAAGGAGTTAGCGAGCGCGTGAATTGTGACAACTGAACTTCTCCTCCGGGAGACCGGACAGTGAGGAGACAAAAATGGAGGCAACAAAAATGGATGCAAAACTTGAGTTGGGCTCAGGGAGAATAGTGAAGAAGGGAGATTCAGATAATTTGTATTTCGATTTTAAGTACTATGGTAAGCGTGTGGAGATTTCCTCTGGCAGGGAAGACTCGCCGGAAAACCGGGAACTGGCTATGAGTACATTCGCCGGCTTCCGGGACAAAAACAGTCAGGGGACTTTCCGTTTCGGTGAAGCCTTTCCTGGGGCATCGCCCAAGCTAAAGGCCTTCTTCGCGGCCAAGGAAGCAACGGCGATTATCGCCCCTGAGGATGTGAACTTGGGCGAGTACGTCCCCACGTGGTACCGTGATGTCTGGGCTCTCCTGGGCTCAGAATCGAAGAAGTATGATTATAAAATAGCAATTGACCTCTGGATTGTGCCTTTTTTCGGTGGGATGTCTTTTTTTGACCTCAACAGCAGCGCCGTGGGTAAGTTCATTCACTCTTTGAGGCATAAAAGAGGGGAGCACGCGGGGAAACCGCTTTCCGGAGGGCGGATTCGCCATATCCTTGCCGCCTTGCGGGCGATCTGGAAAGATGCCGCCGAAAAGTACCGGTGGGAGTTGCCTGATCCGTTTCAGGACGTCCCGGAACAGATGCCAGAGATAGTCTCAGTGGATGAGTGCAAGAACAACGCGGGGGGAACTCCTAAAAAAGTGGTCGAACCGCGTGTTCCGCTTCGTTTCAATGATTTCATGGCATACCTCGGCAAAATCGATGAGTGGTACCGGCCGGTGGCCGAACTCTGGATGCTGACAGGGATAATCCCGACGGAGATGGCGGGTTTGGCCAGGAGTGACATCCAGGATGGCTACCTATATGTCCATAGGTCGACCTTTCGCGGAGTTGCAACTGAAAAAGAGGAGGCCAAGTACCGGTCAAGGAGGGTCAGGATTACGGTGGCTATTCAGAAGGTCTTGGATATCTTTCTTGCCCGCGCCGGGGGGAGCGGGCGACTGATAACGCTGAAGGGTGGCAAGCCGTTTACGCATTGCGCGTTCAGCGAAGCCTGGCTGAATGCGGAGGAGGCGGCACAGTTACCTCACCGCGTTCCTGGCGTGCTCAGACATTCCTTCGCCGTTTGGGCACTCAGCATCGGCATCGATAAAAACCGTCTGGTCTCCCTCCTGGGTCACGGGTCGAAGCGGACGGTTTATGTGGAATATTCAAAGTACGTGGAAATTCTGAGACACGACCGGAAGCAGATCCTCGATTACTTCGGTGAGGATTTCGTCGCGGCGGAATTGCGGACGGGGGCTAAAAGGTGAATCGCAAGAGGAATGAAGGATGCCAAGCGCTGAAAAGCGCTCATTTTCTGATGGATTACGGATAAATGTACGGGCTGTGGTGTTCATTCAAGCCCCACATTAACGTTAACCTTCCTGGCAACGCCCGTGACCGCATTACCGCATCATTTAAGCGTGCGCTGGGGTCATTGGCAGAACTTCCGTTCTAAAAAGACGGCATGAATTCCACAGAGGCATCAAATCGCATTTTCCTTCCCGGTTCATACCAGGAGGAAGTGACAAAAAAAGGAGCATTAAAATGGGCAGTGCGGAAAAGATCGACTGTAGCATAAGTCTCAAGCGTGGCCAGGGTAAAATCGTCACGAAGACTGATTCAATATATTTGTATTATGATATCAAGCATCGAGGCAAGCGGGTGGAGTTCTCCACTCGCCTTACTGACACGCCGGAAAACCGGGCGGCAGCCGTCCTCAAGCTGTTGACGTTTCATTCCGAAAAAAACTCGAAGACTTTCCGTTTCGTCAATTTCTTCCCAGACGCGTCCCCTGGGATGCAGGCCTATTTCGCGGCACTGGAGGAGCCGGTAGTTGCCGCAAAACCCGAGAATGTGAAGTTCAGCGAATACATCCCCATTTGGTATGAGGACGTCTGGAAAATTTTCCGCTCAGAATCGAAGAAGACGGATCAGGAACAAAATATCAGGCACTGGATTATCCCGTTCTTCGGCAATAAGTCTTTTTCTGAAATAGACTTCCACGTGGTGGGGGATTTCATACGTTCTCTGAAACAGAAAAAATATACGACAATGAAAGATGGCAAGAAGAAAGCAAACAAAAACCAGGGAAAACCGCTTTGCCGGGAGAGTGTTCAACATATTCTCATACCACTGCAATCGATCTGGAAGAAGGGCTGCGATAAATATCGCCTGAAGGTGTCGTCTGATCCTTTTCGAATGGTTAAGGATCAGTTGCCAAAGAAGAAAAAACCCTCGGATAAGGTGGTCACGGACGACCAGGGGAAAATAACCGGCATGGCCGTAGGGGATCGCGTCGCGCTTCGTTTCGATGCATTCATGTCATATCTCGACCACATTGACATGTGGTACCAACCTGTGGCGGAACTCTGGGTCCTGACCGGAATGAGCCCGTCGGAGATGGCGGGCATAACCAGCGATCACATAATAGACGATTTACTGTATGTGCGAAGCTCGATAAGCCGCGGGGTAGAGAAGCCAGGTGGCAAGAACATAAACCGTCCGAGGGAGATAAAGATCACAGCGTCTATCCGGCGGGTCCTGGATGTCTTCCAGGCCCGTGGTGGTGCCGAAGGACACCTGGTGACGCTGAAGGGTGGAAACCCTCTAACACCTGCAGCGTTCTGGAATGCTTGGGCGGCTGCCGAGAAGGACGCCTTGCTTCCCAAGCGCGTCCCCTACGTGCTCAGACATACCTTCGCGGCCTGGGCACTTGTCATCGGCGTCGAGAAGGACATCCTGGTCGAACTCATGGGCCACGGATCGGAGGAAATGGTAGAAAAGGTATACGGGGAACACGGGGAAGGCCTGGAAGAGGACCGTGAGAAGATTCTCGAATACTTCGGGAAAGATTTCATGGCGGGGATCACTGGCGACGGCTGATAGGGGCCAGCTCACGAAACGGAAATAATGCGGTGCACCACATTATTTCCGTTTCGTGAGCTGACCCCGTTATGGTTGGTTAGCAGCGGGTTCAACAGCTTCGATCGTAGACTCTTCAATTTCCTACCCATGCGCATCGGCCGTGAGCAGAGCCTTTTCGTCGTAATCATCGCCTCTATTTTCAACCATTTTATCGAACCGAGCTTTCACTGCACTGAACAGTTCCCGGTTGAGAATTTTCAGACCAATCACCGACTCACTGTTTCGCGAAGGCTTGAAAATATCCGTTATTTTTGCAGCCTGATACTTAATCGCGCCGAGCCGGGCCAACTGCTCAAATTTCAGCTCCAGCATGTATCGCACGACGCATTTGTCTAATTTCTTTATATCCATGGGGTTTTTCAGAATATCCCCGCACCCGCCCAGTACAACGCAGATAAACGCAACTATGCGCTGGAACTCGTCAAAAGTAACATCGTCCCCGGAGTAGCAAATATCAAGCATCTGGTTCAGCCAATAATCCGGCAACCTCCTCGGCAAGTACGCGACTGGTTTCAGCGATGTAAACTCCTGCTTAAACGCCGGAAATGTGAAGACCCTTCCTGCCTGCGCTACCTGTTCCCCAAGGTTTGAAATCGGTACAGCTGCGCAGGCCGCTTCGTCTTCGGAACAATTATCGCTACCTGCAATCATCTCAAAAAACAGGACCGGTAAACCAGCGTTCAGGCGGGCGAACTTTGCCTTGTCAATTATTTTGAGCTGATCGCTTGTTGTTTCGCCTGGATTTGTAAGACCCGAGAAAAAACCTTCAAGTTTTGCCGGTTGATACCTGATTGCGCCTGCTCGTGAGAATTTCTCTTTCAATATCTCAAATAAATAAAAGTCTGCATGATCGTGCATTTCATCCTTAGCAATTTCATCCTCCCCTTTTATCACCTGACAGGAACGGATTGCCATTATCAATGCGGTATCATGCAACGCGTCATCGTCTGAGTTGGCTGCATCAACTATCCCGTCGATCCAAAAATTGGTCAGGTTTTTCGGAAGAAATGCATGGGGGCGCGAGGAAGGTAATTTGTCCGCATGTTCTTCTACAGAAAAGACCTTTTCCTCTTTCTTGCCCACTATTCCCCCACGAGTTCTAGCACATGTAGAAATCTGCGGCATTTTATATGCTCATGGATTCAAAATCAAACAATATTAATAGAATATTTAGGATATTATTGCCCATCCCCCGAAATTGTAAAATCAGTCCAACTCGGCGGGCATAGGCCGGGCTTTTATACAGGCAAACGCCCCGGACGTGCGCTCCTGGCTGGGCGCTCCGGGGCTGCGTTTCGCGCTTGCCTGAGCGCCAAAGAGGAGCGCACGTCTGCCGGGTTGGCTGTGTTCAAGATCCTTGAAAGGGGTAGGGGAGGGGAGGATTATATTGAATTCACCATGGTCACATGTGATTACAGTATGTTACAGAATCTAGCTGGCGAGTCGTAAAGAGAGAGGAAGGAGGTTTTAGCGTTACCGCCCGGCACCGGCTATGTGCAGATCCACGCTCATTATATATTTTTTGTGTAATCGGCTCTAGCCGTATGCACAGCAGTTGGTATGCGATCACGGGTTAACGGTTTTCTCGAATCCCTTATGATTTTTTACAGCTAAACTCCGATCTGCTCAAGTTTCCGATGTAGCCGGCTTAGTTCTTCTTTAAGATGTTGGTTTGTAATTTCCTCTACCTTGCCATCAATGAATTGATAATACTCCGCAGCACTTTTCCATCTACCACCTTGTTTATTTAGCTTTGGTTCAATTACCTCTATCAAAATACCCTCTATTTCATTAAGTGCATCTGAATATGTCAACCCGGAGACGTTAGAATCAACGCATTGCATATCACTCAATCGTCCGGTTACATTTACATCTCTAAATCCAATCCATGTAAAATACTCCCATCTATTCCAGAGCTCACCATCCATATGGTTTTTTAGCCGGCTAAATAAGGTGGCATTACCATTTCCCGCTTGCCCTACATAAACTATGTGCTGGTTCCTATCGTATAGTACATATACACCAATTTGCTCTCTGAAATCAGTCTCTTGACCATTTTTAGTACCCTTTAGATGGCCAGCGTTGCCATCGCCGCCGGACCCTCGATAAATATATTTACGTTCCCAGAGGAAACCATAGTTTTTTATAATCGGCACTTTTACCTCCCGTTGATTTGCTCGGCGATCTAGTTCAAAGGCTCCACTCCTCAATACCACATTAAGCGTCACCTATAAAGCCCTATTCCGAATACCAACTTTTATTCTATTTCGGCATTCGCCTTCCTTAGAAACCTCCACGTTCCCTATGGATCTCCCTTGCGGCTTGCCTAGCCGTGCTTTATTTCCCGTCTTCTGTGGCGCTCCCTATCCTGGACGTCTCTTACTGCCCCCGCCCCCGCCGCGGGAATCGTAACCCGTTACTTTAATAGACGGCCGAACAGCGATCCAGCCCTCGGAACCCTTGCCCTCCACCAAATTCTCCCCGTTAATAAAAACGTCATTTTTACGTATATACCTGGGACGAACCGAATTTCCCGCGTTGACTGTTTTGTTAGGGAGGGGATAAGCGCTCTAAGTCTGGCATTTAAAAGGAAAAAATTGACGTTTTTTAAGTCGGAATCCGCCTTTTACAAAAACAGACATCGAAAAGTTCGGCGGCAAAGGCCACTCCACCATCATCCATTCGGTGAAGAGAGTGGGAGTACCGAAACTTATGAACGAGATGAACCAGTGGCAACCCGAAATCCACCCCCCGGATATCATGGACCCGTGAGCAAAAAATGCCGCACAACCCGTTCCGTTTTAGGGAACCAAATTTAGAAAGGAGGAGAACATGGGCAGAACAATTATCTTCACGATTGCCGTCATCATTATCTGGCTTACACGATGAGGACGCAGGGAGGGGCTCACGGGAGCCCCTCCCGAATGTCAGGACGCCGCAAGAGATCCGCATGGCGGCCGAGTGTGGATAAACTAGGGTCGATAACTTCAGTTGCTATTCACAACCTGCGTATTCCGACCCATGTCGGCCACCTATTCCGATTGAATCCGGCCACCCATTCCGTTCCAAGTCGGCCGCCCATTCCGTTTGATTCCGGCCACCCCCTGAGTGCTTGCCTCCAGCCCCCCCATTAACGTCGCTGGGTAATTTCATCAAGCGTATGCTGTCCTTCAATCATGATTTGAGGGAGAAAACCCCCATGCGTAAGATTAGAGAAGTACTGAGACTCAAGGGGACCTCACAGCTTAGCAATCGCACCATCGCAACCAGTTGCTCTATTGCGAGAAGCACGGTTGCCGAGTGCCTTGAACGGGCCTCAAAGGCGGGCCTGTCTTGGCCCCTACCTGACAGCATGGACGATGCCGAACTGGAAAGGCTTCTGTATATTGTGCCCCTGTCGCGAAGCCGCAACAGGATGAAACGTGTATTACCGGAATTGCAGCGACGCTGCCGCGCCCGGCAGATCGAGTTCGTCGGGGTTAACCTGCGGTCGGTAATCAGGGTGGACTTAAGATACTGCTTCTTATTATTGACAATCAACTTGTTTTGTATATAATAAGAAACACTATGCCAACAAAGCTACCTATTATATCCAGTAATGCAGCAGAGCATCTGATTGCCTTGGGGCAGCAGATTCGTGCCCATCGAAAGGCTCTGCGCATCAGCGCAACTACGGCGGCAGAAGCTGCGGGCATGTCGCGGGTGACGTTGCACCGCATTGAAAAAGGGGAGCCAGCCGTGACCATGGGTGCCTATATGAATGCCATGGCTGCGTTGGGGTTGAACTTCGGACTGGTTACGTCTGCAGAGCCGATCAAAGCGCATCCCACAGAGCAACGGGAAGGCTGGATACCGGCACGGATTCGCCTAATTGACTATCCGCAGCTCAAGCAACTTGCCTGGCAGGTGCAAGGCGCAGAGACCCTGTCGCCAAAAGAGGCCTGGGATATCTACGAGCGCAATTGGCGGCATCTGGATGAACCGGCTCTTGCAGAAAACGAGCAGCAGTTGATCGATGCGTTGCGCTTGGCATTTGTAGGAGGCAACATTAATGTTTGAGCGCCCCCACCATAATCTCCTTGCCAGGGTTCTCAGCGCCTTGAACGGGAATCTGCTGAAGGACCACGGCTGCCTGTTTGGTGGCGGAACAGCAATCGCGCTCCGTTTCGGCGAATATCGCGAATCAGTTGACATCGACTTTATACTGTCGGATGTGAGCCACTACCGAAGCTTGCGTCAATTACTGATGGGCGCCGAAGGTGTCAATACCATCCTGCTACCCGGGCAGCCGCCATTGTCGCAAATGCGCGCTATCCGAGCTGATCAATACGGCATCAGAACAATGCTTGCGGTGGATGGGCAGCCCATCAAATTCGAGATTGTTCTGGAAGGGCGGATCGAACTGGCGGCACCAACATCGGAAGATGTCGTCTGTGGCATCGCCACTCTGACGGTTATGGATATGCTGGCATGCAAACTTTTGGCAAACTCCGACCGTTGGGCCGACGATGGAGTTTTTAGCCGGGATCTGATCGACATTACCATGATGCAGCCCAAGTTGCCCTTGTTGCGTCAGGCCATAGCCAAAGCAGAGGCTGCCTACGGTGGGGCGGTCCGTGTTGATCTGGGAAAAGCTATTCAGCAGATTCAGCAGCGGCAGGGATGGCTTGAGCGCTGCATGCAGGCGATGTCCATGACGCTGCCGAAAGCGCTGGTCTGGCAGCGGTTGCGCAATTTGCACAAGGCGTTGTCGAGGAGCGAGCAGGCTGACCGCAAACAACAGAAACCAGGACTGACCTGAACTAAAACTGGTGATATATACGCAACTTGTATCACCCAGCTGATTTTTATCAACTGGTTAAGCAACTACCTTGCTGTTCTAAACGCTGTGGCTATCTTTACTAACCGGAACACAACATTTAGGGGGTCAAAATCTACCCTCTGATAAGACTACTGCCTAGATGTCTCCCGCGGGAGCCTCCCCGGCAACCCTTTTCTGCGTTTCTTACCACTTCATCCCCCCTGAAAAAACTGGCAATCTCTCCCTCACAAACCCGAATCCTGCAACTGCGGGTGGGTCCGTTTAGGCAGAGAAAATGGGTCCGTTTATAACCGGGGGTGGCAACTTGGCAATCCTCGATGATAAGCGCTATGAAGGGATAGGGCAACGGCTAAGGGACGCTGGTTTCCGTCCTGATACTAGCGCAAAAGGGCATCCAGTGCGCCAACGCTGGATCCACTCGATGTTTCCATCGGCGAAGATAGAATTCCTCATCCCTCTCGCCGGTTCTGAGTCGGAACCGGGTAAGTCTCAGAGCCTGGAATACGAGTTGGCTGCCTTCATCATCGAAGGTCTTGAGGTTGCATTCAATAATCCGATAACGGTGGGGCTCGAAGGAATCACGCTCTTTGGGGAAACCGCTTCTCGGCAGATTCCGGTATGTAACCCAGGAGCCTTTGTGATCCTTAAAGCCCTTGCGTTCCGGAACCGAGGGAAATTCAAGGACGCTTTCGACCTGTTTTACATGGTAAGGAACTATGGGAGTGGCATTGACGAGGTCGCTGCCTATCTTTCCCCGCTGAAGGACACAGATCCAGGCAGACAAGCGATTGCCATACTTCGGGAGGATTTTCTTCACGAGAAAGCACTGGGGCCTATGCGAGCGGCTCTATTCTAGGGGTTTGAAGTCTAAATGCTGATGGCGACAAATCAGTTGTTACCATCACCGACAATGCTGGCGGTATCACCGAGGAGATTATTGACAAACTGTTTGATGCCTACTTTACCACCAAGGGGCCAGACAAAGGGACGGGCATCGGCCTTTTCATGTCCAAGTCCATCGTAGAGAAAAGCATGGGGGGCAGATTGTCTGTACTAAATACCGACAAAGGGGCGGAATTCAGGATTGAGATCTGAGGGCGTGTGCCTTTCCCCCTATTCTCAAAACCCGACGGATTTAGCCTTCTGATACGATAGCGGTTTTCGAGAAGAGCGCACAAAGACCAGCCTTGGTACTGCAACCATTCTCACACAGTATCTCGCCAAACATCCCCCCCACGTTCATCGCTTAACGTACTCTGTAATCCGAATTCTGAAGCGACCCCAAGAACGTTTCGAGGTTTCTGGGGTGAATTGTTATGAAAGGCGAACACAGGCCGTTAAACCGGCCGTCAGAGATGATTGGTATTCCTTAGCGTACGTTTTCGTTCCGTTAGACTTCAAACCCCTTCTACTAGGGGTCAGCTCACGAAACGGAAATAATGTGGTGCACCATATTATTTCCGTTTCGTAAGCTGACCCCTGATAACGCGGGGCAGTCGGCGAAAGTAATTTCTCGACAACACATTGATAACACGGAAATCTCATGATTTTAGATATTTATATAGCCATTAAGTGGTCTGGGGCAACGGCACAACATATACGTTCAGTAACACAGATTGATTCGCAGCAGATAAGCTAATTACCTCGTATTTCTAGCATGTTACTGTCTTTAATGCTTTGCCCTTGGACAAGCTGGAGTCCACCAGTGTGCAGTTAATCCTATGCCATTCCATGTCTTTACGCGGGGGGTTCGCAGCACGGAATGCCTCCCACGTAAGCCACGAAATCCTCCTTCCGCTTCAAAACAGTCTGTCCGTCATCCCTTCATCTGCTCGACAATACATACCTAAATCAATACATCTCTGGGCTTGTTGGAAAGGCCACGTGAAGCCAATTTTCTGTCTGCATTTCGTGGCCTCTTGGGAAATCCAACCACTCACCAGGGATCGACACTCAGCCCGGCCAAAACCTCTGCAATTCCCCTTTGCTTAGGCCGGGTGCATACCCTCGGTCCCAGTTTGACAGCCTGGTGGCGCCGGCCGCGCTGTTTTCGTGGTTCCGTTTTCTCCTGCGCCGTAAGTGCTAAAAATGTGGCCTCCATATTTGCCCTGTAGAGGGACTTTTCCTTTAAACCCTTACCATGGTATCCCTCCATTTCCTGGGTACGGCCGCGCGGTCCAGCGCGGAGGCTTCTAATTGGTGACCGCAGCGCCGGATCAACCGCAACGGAACTGTCCCTCGGTACGGCGTGCCTGTTACTTGGGCAATCCGCTGATACCCCGTCGCAGTGAGAAGGTGAGCATGGTTATCACCAGACAGCGCGGCAGTTGTCCACAACTATTGTGGATAGCGAGCGGGATTCCGAAACAAGGCATTATGAAGTAACACTGCAACCTACGTAAGTAGCGATTTTTTACCAACTCCAAAAAATCCGCAGTATCGGGCTTAGGCTCCCTGGATGCCAGCGCGGTCCAGCGCGGTCCAGCGCGGTCCAGCGCGGTCCAGCGCGGTCCAGCGCGGTCCAGCGCGGCTCAGCGCGGAGACATCAAATCTACCGCGCTGACTTTGGTGTTTAGTATTCGTCGATACTGCGTGACACTGAAATCGAGGAGGCGGAGGACAACCGCCTTGACTTCGGCGCCTTGACTTTGGCCTCCGACTGCATGATGGTTTTGAAAGCCTCATTTCTGACAGACTCGTCGGTCTCGCGAAAAAATCCCCCGACACCACGATTTTGGTCATTCAGTCCCGGTAAATTCGGAGTCTGTATTTGCCCCCTTATTACCATACATAATCATGCGTAGGTATGGCAATCAGGCACAGAAAATGTTATAAGCGATTCGCTGCTGGAACTGCAGTCACTCAAAATGCGCATTGATATTCAGGGGGGATGGTTGTGATCAAGTTCGAGTTCAATGGAAGGCCGTTCGACCCGAAAGACTTCACCCAGATCTTAATGAAAGGAGTAATGGAACAAGTCGCTGCTCACGTCTATGATCAGATCAGCGCCATTCGAGACCCGAACACCGGCGAATTCCCGACCGTAGTGGTCTTTGCGTCATCGATCGAAGATATAAATTATCGTGTCGAGGGTTCTCCGGAGTTGCTGGCCTTGGTTCATGAGCGTCTCAACCTAACGACTGATGCTGACCCAGAGCCCGAAACGGACTCGGCAGAACTTCCTCCCCCGAAGGTATTTCTCAGCTACGCCTGGGAAGATGAGGCCCTAGCCTCCCAGATTGCACATGCTCTGCAAGACAACGGCATCGACACCTGGTGGGCTAAATGGTGTATCTCGGCTGGAGATAGCCTGCGGCAGAAGATCGATGAGGGTCTCGATGACTGCTCGCATTTCGTTGTTCTTCTCACGCCGACGTCAATCACGAAGCCTTGGGTAAACCAGGAGATGGACGCCGGGTTAATGCTAAAGCTGCAATCGCAGGCGAAATTCATACCACTTCGCTGTCAACTCCCACCCAATCAGCTCCCCCCTCTTCTGCGAGGGATGCTGTCCCCCTCGATCGAGGACCCAGAGCGTGACATTGAGCAGCTCATAAATGACATCCACGGCGTCACAAATAAACCTCCACTCGGCCCAGCACCGAAGGCCGCAATCACCAAAGCTATGTCCTCGACATACTCGGCCGCGGCGAATGCGACCTCTAAGGCATTTGTGGCTGCTTCGAAATTCGCACGAAAGTATGACCCGTGGCTGAGCCTGGAGGACCTGATCAAAGAGTCCGGTCTCAGCCAAGAGGATGTTGTTGATGCGATACACGAACTCCGCGGCATGGTGGGCATACACAGAGAAGGCGTGTACTTTCCGGAGACAGAACTCTTTGTCACTTTTGATGGGTTCACCATGCCTTGGAACCCGAAAGATGATGCGTTGGCAATCGCAACAGCTATGCTCAATGATCCCAACTTCCCAACATCATTAGCAGATATCGCAGCCAAGTTCTGCTGGGAAGCTAGGAGAGTGAATCCTGCTGTAGCTTTCTTGGAAAATCGCAAACTGGTTCGGAGTCGCTCCCATCTCGGTCAAGGTGACTGGGTTGCCGCTGATATCTTCAAAACTGATGCAACCCGCCGGTTTGTTAAGAGCCGGCAATAGGGATATGAAGTGGAAATTACTCCAGAGGTCGAGACGTTGCCGCAACTTTACTCCAATGAAAACCACCTTGGCCCTCCGCGACGGCTCAACTATAATGGAGGCGGCTGCCGAATCAGGCTCGATGTCACCAACGTTGATGCCAGAGAGGACACGATCAAGACATACTCTACCTCGTGCTGATGGACGTCCAGATGCCTCGACTCAATGGCTTTGAAACTGCCCAGGCAATCCGGGAGAAAGAGCGTGAGCGAGGCGGCCACACTCCCATTGTCGCCACGACGCCCACGCCCGCAAAGAGGACAAAGAGAATTGTCTTGCCTCTGGCATGGACGCCTGTATAAACCAGTTCCCATAGTTGTTCTCCTATTCATCTTTAAGTGTCCTTCTTCTGATTTATGCTTGGCGAAACGGGGTGGACGGCAGAGAAATTCTGTGGCGTAAACAGTAGATCTGCAACAGTTCACCATGGGTTCTTCAAAGTGTACTCGTGTCGTAGCAAACCCCTTCTCCGTTCGGGGAGTGTTGCTGGTTCACATATAATCAGAGGAGGGAATTAAGAGTCCTGGAGGTCCAGGAGGTGGGTCAGGGCAAGGCACAAGACCCTTCTGGGACGCCTGGTGCCGGCCGGCACCCTTGGGCGAAGACCTGTTGTCAGCGACCGGCGAAATCCTGCCGGCAGGGTAGGGGGTGCACCTGGTCGATTTGATCCGGAAGCTGCAGGCTTCGCGGCCAGGTTCTCCTGATCGGCGCCGCCATCGGTGCTTTTCCTTGATCGACGGGTTTATTGGGGCGGTGTGGTCGCCACCGCCCTCCGCCAACCCGCAGGGAGATTCAACTCGATACGCTCAACGGGAAGTGTTTTGCTTCGGCAGGGTCGATTCGTGGTGCAGGGCTTATTCCGCAAATGCCTTCTCCTCGTGCTACCGCTTGCTGATTCGTGCATTACACATAGACTTTTCTAATCAATTCCTGTATACTAATTTAAAAGTAATTTCAGCCTTTTAGCTTAATCACCACTGTGCAAAAGCGCACCCTACTTGATATGTTATCTAATAAAGAAGGGACTGAGTAATGGCAAGTATTCGTGCTGAGTATCAGCGGTTCTTAACCGCTCTCGCAGTCAGGCCTGTGGCAGAAGATGTTCGCCGAATGTCCAATTTGGTATTTCATCACCTTCAACACCTTGCGGAGGTTGGTGCCGCTCGAAGAGCCCGCTCTACGCGCTTGGCCCCCATCGCTGTACAGCATCTAGCCGCAACGTCATTTGACCTGCCAGCGTTTACAAATATCGAGGCAGCTGCTCATCCTCTGGGGACACTCCACCAACTTCGGGTTGGACCCTTCCGGGGGTTCACGCAGCCTGAAACATTTGACCTCAGTCGACCGATAACTTTAGTTTATGGACCGAATGGAACGGGCAAAAGCAGCTTTTGCGAAGCTCTTGAAACGACGTTATTAGGTTCAATCACAGAAGCACAAGTAAAGCGTCTTGACCACCGGACCTATTGCAATAATGCACGTCTCAGGCGCCACGTTCCTCCTGTTCTTACATCTGTGGGGGTAGGAGGAGCACCCACACCGGTTCAACCCAATGAGGAGGCATATCGGTTTTGCTTCATCGAGAAAAACAGGCTAAATACCTTTGCTCGTATTGCTGCTCGTACTCCTGGGGATCAGCGGCAACTTATCGCCACTCTTTTCGGAGTTGATCAGTTCGCCGATTTTGTCAGAGGGTTCAATCCTTCCCTTGATGAAGACTTAAATCTAACCGGTCAGCAAGCCCAAGAGCTGGCAGGCCGTCGGGCTCAATTGGCCGCTGCAGAGCAGATTATTCAGACGAATCCTGGAAGGCTGGAGCAGCTAACCACTCAAGAAGCTGCTCTGGCAACAACAATTCACCCTACTTGGAGTTACTCCGAGGTTTGCGATTGGTTGCTTGGCACCGAAACGCAGCAGGGGCGCTTGCCCTACGTGCAAGCTTGCCTAGACGCTCCTCCACCGGTTATTTACGGAGTAACACTTGAGCGCCTTACTACTCTTTTGGACGAAGCTTACCGAGTCAACGAAACCTGGCTGGGATCCAGCGCCGAATTGGTTAAGCGTTCAGGAGAGGTTTCTTATCAGCAGTTGTATGATGCAGTTCTTAAACTGGCGGATTCGGCACCGAGTTCGTGCCCGGCCTGTGGCACGAACCTCGCCAACGTCGCCCAAAATCCGTATGAGCGAGCAACGGCGGGGTTGAAGCAACTCGCAGAACTGTCAGAGTTGCAGCGTCGCGAAACCGAGCAAAGAGCAGCACTGCAAGAGGTGATGAGATCACTGCATCTCGCCATGACGAATACCGTCCGAGCGTTAGCGGCCTTGCTACCCGATCAACTTCGCGGTGCGGCCTTGCCCATGCTCCCACAGTTCAGCCAAGGCGAATGGTTGCACACATGGATGAATGACGAACGCCGCGCCTGGCAAGCACTCCTGGCGCTGTGCAGTGAAATTGAGCGTGCAGATAAGCAAGCCCTTGTAATTCAGGAGCAGCGAAGCGCCCTGGCTCATGAGCGTCAATGTCTCGATGACTTTCGAATTCAAATCGAACGCGCTAAAACACTTCGTGCAGCCAACGAGTCCCAATTGCTGCAAGCCAGAGACACCGTCGCTCGCTTCGATGAGGCCAACGGAGATCTGATTGCCGCGGTAGCGGTGGAGGTGCCAATTGTTCAATTCCATCACAGGATAAAGCACGCTTACGACGAATTTCTAGTCGAGCTTAGATCGTACATGGAACAATTACCTGCACAGCTCTTACAGGGCCTCGCCGAAAGCGCCCGAGACCTCTACAACGCCTTCAATCGGGATGACCCCCCAGCTGACTTGTCACACGCGCTGTGGCTACCGTTGGCAGAGAATGGAAAAATCGAGCTGGAGTTCGCTGGAGAGCCCGGCGTTCGCTATGACGCTTTAATTGTCCTCAGCGAAGGCCACATCAAGTGTTTGGGCCTGGCAATTCTTCTTGCAAAAAATCTTGCTGAGAACTGCCCGATAGTCGTTTTTGATGATGTCGTAAACGCCATTGATGATGAGCACAGGAATGGGATATGGAGAACTTTCTTTGAGGAGGGGTCGTCTCAGAAAACGGAAAATAAAGCACGTTAAGCCGGCGGCATCTGCCGCAACGGCCTAAATTTACCTGTGCCGATCTTTGCATTGCTCCGCCATAGGTAATCCCCAGTTAGATTGATGTG
>Ga0316217_10000120_pt1 | contig 118146 bp, 96 predicted proteins | sample 1anoAmetaG_FD_203633 | JGI IMG/M metagenome (GOLD analysis project Ga0316217, IMG submission 203633) | Freshwater microbial communities from Trout Bog Lake, Wisconsin, USA - 1anoA | ecosystem: Environmental > Aquatic > Freshwater > Lake > Hypolimnion/Profundal zone | place: USA: Wisconsin... | reverse complement strand
CCCGATGAGGCTTATTCCAAAGGACTTGAGAAACTGAGAGCGGCGGCCTGACGCCGGTAACCACAACAACGACGGGACATTGCTTATTTCACCCCTCAGGCTGTCTCACAAATCCCGGCCACCTCAATCAATACTGTAGACTAATGGAAAAATTCCTTTCCTGAGCGGACTCCGCCCGGACGGCAAGCGTTCCCGCGGCCGGTGACCCGGGGCGCCTAACCTCCGTTTGGCTTGGTATTTGCAACCTCGGGCGCCAAGAGAACGGTATTTTACATTTTAATCGATAGCGGATAAGGGGGAAGTATGCTGAAAAGGGTACTGGTCATTTTGGTGCTGGCGACATGCGCGCTGCCCATGCTGGCTCAGGCGGCAGCCTGGAAGATAGGCGTTAAGGCCATGACCACGGGGGGGACCGTCGCGGTGCGCGGCGGCACGCCCCAAGGCTTTGCCAGCGGGACGGTGTACTACAACTACACCACGACGGCGGCAAATCCGAAGAAGGTGGCAGTGGCGGTAAACGCGTCCGGCGCCTGCTACACCATCCAGAAGGTGGTGTACAACAGCTCCACCGCCACCGCCCCGGGGAATTCCTGGTCGCGGGACTACTCCCCCGCCGACGGCGCTTCCCAGACCGCGTACGCCTACTTCTACGCCGGACAGCTGAGCGTGTCGGCCAGCGTCGCCGGCAACGGCGGCGGGGTCGTGAGCCCCACCGGCGCGACCACCGTCACCTGCGGCTCGACGCCGAGCGGCGACATCGTCTACAAGTTCATCCCCAATGCGGGCAACTCCGTCGCGGGGATCTCCAACATTCCCGCGAGCGCCCTGCAGAGCGGCGCCTTCAACGTCCCCAACGGGACGGTGACCATCACCATTCCCAAGGCGGCGGTCGCGGGCCTTACCGGCAACGTGCCGATGGTGGGAACCTTCTCCGGCGTTTTGGCCAGTGCGGGAGGGACCCAGACCGCGCTCGTCGGCCAGCAGGTGACCCTGAACGGCTCGGCGACCCCGGCCGCCGGCGCGACCTTCAGCTGGAGCGCCTCCACGGGTAATCCGGCCCCGATCACCCTCTCCGACCCGACGGTCGCAAGGCCGAGCTTCACCGCGCCTGCCGCGGTCGGCACCTACTACATCAACCTGTCGGTAAACGGCGGGGCATCCACGGCGACCGCCACGGTGTACGTGACCAACTCGATCTCGGCCGGCGAAGCGTTCCTGTGTGCCAACTGCCACAAGGCGTCGGGGATGGACGCGGGGGTCTACGCGAACTGGTCCACCTCGAAACACGGCAAGTTCACCGGCAGCGTCTGCCAGGCCTGCCACCTCGGCACCGCCGACGGGGCGCACCCGGGGACGCTGACCGGCGGCACGGTGAACGAGACCAGTTTCACCTACGTGAAGGGGGGAGCCGTCTTCTGCCTCAACTGCCACAACCCGGCCATCGTGAACGGGTTCAACAGCTCGACCCACAAGACCAAGAACCTGACCTGCTCCATCTGCCACACGGCGGGCGTGCATGACCCGGACTTCAACCCGGCCGCCTGCACCGGCTGCCACCTGGACGGCACCGGCAACGTGCCCAACCATCCGCTGGCGATCACCTCGGTCTGCACCGCCTGCCACGACCCGCACACCCTGGTGGCGACCGTTCCCAACCTGCCGGCGGTACACTACAACAACGTCACCACCGGGATGTACCCGGCTTCGTACGTGACCTCGCGTGCCAGCTGCGCCGACTGCCACACCCCCAGCACCGAAAACGCCACCATCCGCGGCCAGTGGGCCGCCTCGGGGCACGCCGCGACGAGCGACCTCCCCTGGATCGACTACGACTTCAAGACCCGGGGCGGCTGCGTGCAGTGCCACACCACCACCGGCTTCATCGCCTTCTCGACCGCGCGGGTGACCGCCGCCTGGGGCGTCGCCTCCGACAAGACCAAGGAAGTGCTCACCTGCGTCGGCTGCCACAGCGACATCGCCGCGGGGACGGTGCGCACGGTCACCCCGGTCAAGCCGTTTGCCGACGAGGCGAGCTACCAGAACCGCAACGTCGGGACCTCGAACGTCTGCATGGACTGCCATAGCGGCAGGAACAACGGGGCGAGCATCCAGGTGAAGATCGGCGCCAGCTTCGACCTCGCCACCTCCGCCTTCATCGCGCCGCACTACCTGTCGGCCGGCGGCTCGCTACAGGGGAAATCGGGTTACCACTTCCCCGGCCGCTCCTACGCGAACTACTCCAGCAACAGCCACCGCATGGTCGGCACCTCGAACACCCTTGCTACCGGCACGGCCGGTCCCTGCGTCACCTGCCACATGACCTCGGCCACCTCGCACGGCTACCAGCCGGTCAGCGTCGACCAGAACGGGGCCATCACGGCGGTCACCACGACGGAGTGCGCCAATTGCCACGGCACCGCGATGGCGGCAACCACCCTCGACGCGGACCGGGTCTCCTTCAACAACGCCCTCGCCATCCTGAACGCCCAGCTGACGGCGATCAACCACCCCTACACGCCCAACTACCCCTACTTCGGCAAGGGGAACTGGGGGGCCGGCCAGAACGGCGCCAACGTCATGGGGGCTGCCTTCAACTACAAGCTGCTGCTTGCCGAGCCGGGCGCCTACGCCCACAACTCCGCCTACGCCAAGCAGCTGATCGTCGACTCCATCGACGCCGCCGCCAACGGCGGGACGGTCACCGGGGACATCACCAGCGCGCTGGCGGCCCTCTTAAGCTCCGGCGCCATCACCGCGGACCAGGCTGCCAGCCTGAACAGCTACAAGTCCTCCACAAACTGCGCGACCTGCCACAGCAACAACACGAAGAGCCATACGGCCCACCTCAGTAACGGCGTGGGATGCGCGGACTGCCACAGCCAGACCGCGGCGAGCAACAGCTCGCTGGTCTACGGCAACAAGACGCACCTAAACAACGTGGTCGACGTCGTCTTCGCCGCGGGCGGCAGCTACCTCGCGGGGACCTGCTCCAACGTGTACTGCCACTCCAACGGAGCGGCCGCCTACGCCTCCCCGACCTGGGGGTCCGGCACCACGGACTGCTTCTTCTGCCACCCGCTCGCATCCCTGGGCGGCGCGCACAGCGCCCACATCGGAAGCGTGATCCCGACGACCTACGGCGACACCTCCAACAACTCGACGGCGAGCGAGTACCGCTTCGGCTGCGGCAACTGCCATCCGACCGACCTCGCCAGCCACCGTGACGGACACATCGAGGTGACCCTGACTCCGTCGGCGGGCGGCGCGCTGCGGGGCAAGAACGATCCCGCCGCCATCATCGGCGGGGTCGGCAACACGGGCTCCGGCATCACCGTCCCACCCGGGGGCGGCGTGGTCTGCTCCGCAGCCTACTGTCACAGTAACGGCGGGGTCGGGGCTGCGCTCCAGTACGTCGCCTCTCCCAACTGGTACGGCAGCTACACCGGCGACAGGTGCGTCATGTGCCACGGCAACGCGCCGACGACCGGAGCCCACGCCAAGCACGCGGTGAGCATCCACACCGGCCAGATCGTCGGTTCCGACGGCCTGCTCGCCCTGGGCCACGGCGACTCCGTACCGGCCACGGTCATCAACTGCGACCTCTGCCACAGCGCCACCGTGACCAACTACCTGAACGACAACGCGGCCGGGTGCACCTCCTGCCACGCGGCCAACCCCAAGGGGACGCCGACCCTGGACAGGACCAAGCACCTGAACGGCAGCGTCGACGTCGCCTTCAAGGGGATCCAGCTGGTCACCAAGGCGCAGGTCAGGCCGACGAGCTTCAACGCCTACTCCACGGTCTGGACCAGGACCAGTTACAAGGCCGGGACAGGTTCCTTCGACACTTCCAAGCAGCTGCTGAGCCAGGGTGGCTGGGACGGAGCCGGGAACTGCTCCAACATCGCCTGCCACAACGGCGGCGCGGCCAACTGGGGCGCCAAGCTTTCCTGCGTGGACTGCCACTCGGCGCTGTAGGCAACGAGCAGGCTGCCGGGCCGCCGCCGCGCGGCCCGGCAGCCACATTGACGGATGATATTTCAACTGAAATTTTGATAAAGAGGACGCTGCTATGGGAAAAGTAATAGCGAAAAAAATCAACGGGATGAGTTGGACGGCAAAGGTCAGCCTGGTGACCCTGATCACCTTGCTGACGACCGTCTTCATGTACGAGGGGTGGTACCTGCCGCGGTACAGCGAGGCTGGAGCGGTGACCTACAACTTCACTCTGGACAGCAGCGCCGTCAGCCTGGGTGCGGACGGCTCCACCAGCATCGCCGCCAACACGACCGGTGCCGGCAAGTTTTCCATGATAACGACGACCCCGGCGACCAGGGCAGCCAACATCGGCTCCAACACCCTCGGCTCGGCCGAGACCACGGTGGGAACGGTCTATGGACCCGCCTATGCCTCGGCACAGAATCTCACCAGCCCGACCCTGCAGCTCGCGGTTTCCCGCAACAGCAGCCAGAATACCGAAACCTGGAAGGCGTATGTCTACGACTACGACCCTTCGGGGGCGGTAGGTAACGGCGTCCTGCTCTGGACTTCCGGCACGGCGACGCAAAGCGGCAGCTCGGCGAGCAACGTCAGCCTGGCCTTCACCACCCCTCCTCAAAAAACGATTGCGGCCAATCACCGCGTCAAAATAGTCGTGGTCGCCTCCGGAACCAGCGGCAACACCGCCAACCTGTACGCCAGGGCCAGCTCCAGCGCCTACTCCGCATTCACCGTTACCGAAGCCCCGGCAGGCCCCTCGGTCGTCTCCGCCTCCCCGGCGACCGGAAACCCCGGCCAGGCTCTCGACGTCACCATCACGGGAACCGGCTTCGTAAGCGGTGCCGCGGCCGACTTCGGCTCAACGGACATCACGGTCAGCGGCACGACCTTCAACTCAGCCACCTCGCTGACCGCGCACCTCAGCATCGCCGCCGGAGCGGCGACCGGGCCGCGCACCGTGAAGGTCACCAACCCCGACACCACCAACGGCTCCGCCAGCGTCTTCACGGTAGTGAGCGCCAGTTCCCCGACCATCGCCACGGCCACGCCGTCGATCCTCGGACAGGGTGCCACCAGCGTAAACGTCGCTATCACCGGTACCAACTTCAACGCCACCTCGACCGTCAGCGACGGCGCCGGAGTAACGGTCAATTCCACGACCTTTGTGGACTCGACTCACCTGACCGCCAATATCTCGGTGTTGGCGACGGCAACCACCGGGGCGCATAACCTGACCGTCACCAACACCTCGGACGGTTCCAATTCGTCGAACCCCAGCGCCCTGACCATCAACGCCAAGCCGACGGTCACCTCGGCCTCCCCGGTTAACGGCCGGCCCGGAGACACCAGCAAGACCGTGACCATCACCGGCACCGGCTTCGTCGCCGGCGCGCCGCTGGCGGCGTCGTTCAGCGCCGCCGGCATCACGGTCAACTCCACGGCGTTCGTCAGCGCGACCCAGATTACCGCCAACATCAGCATCGCCCCCGCGGCCGTTGCGGGTACCGGGACGGTAACCGTGCTGAACGGCGACTACGGCGTGTCCGCCCCCGCCGGCAGCTTCGCGGTAGTGACCGCGCCGGCCCCGACCATCACGTCGCTGTCGACCACGGCCCTTTCTTCCTATGCCAGCAGCTTCCCGATCATCATCTCCGGCAGCAACTTCCTCAACTCGCCGGCTCCGACGGTCACCTGCAGCACCGCCGGCGTCGTCTTCGGGGCGGTCACCGTCATCGACCCGAACACCTTGAAGGTCGTCATCACCTCCAACTCCAACTCGTCCGGCACCGGGACTCTGACCGTCACCAACAACGACTCCCAGTCGGCGACCTCCGCAGCCATCTCCTTCAACGGCAACCGCCCGGGGAGCACCCTGACCGCGGCTCCGGTCCGCGGCAGCCTCGGCCAGACCCTGAACGTCGTCCTCACCGGGTCGAGCTTTGCCGCCGGCTCGGTGGCGAGCTTCAGCAACACCGGCATCACGGTCAACAGCACCACCTTCAACACCACCACGCAGCTGACCGCCAACATCACCATCGCGCCCGGCGCCCCGACCGGCATCGGCTCGGTGACCATCACCCTCCCCGACGGCGGAACCCGCGGTCCCATCGCCAACGTGTTCACCGTCACCCCGGTGGGCGTCACCTCCGTCACGCCGAGCTTCGGGCCGGGCGGCTCCGGGACGGTCACCATCACCGGCCAGGGTTTCGCCGCCGGCGCCACGGTCGCCATCGGCGGCGGCGTGGCCGTCAATTCGGTCCAGTTCGTCAGCGCAACCACCCTTACGGCGAGCGTCTCCGTTCCCGCCGGCGCCCTGGCGGGAAGCTATGACGTGACCGCGACCGTGGGCGCCAACATCGGCACCGGTATCGGCGCCTTCACCGTCACCGCGCCCCCGGCCATCGGGGCCCTCGCCCCCGCAAGCCTCAGGCAGGGCGACACCGGCGTCGACGTCACCATCAACGGCGCCAACTTCGCCAGCGGCTGCACGGTGCAGTTCAACGGGACCGGCATCACCCTGAACTCGGTGAGCTACCTGAGCCCGACCCAACTCACCGCCAATGTCAGCATCGACCCGAACGCGGTCCTCGGCAGCCAGACCCTGACCATCGTCAACCCCGACGGCGGCACCACGACCGGCGGCAGCTTCGGGATCACCGCCACCGCCAAGACCATCCCCGGCGCGGTGAGCTTCAGGAGCGTCAGCAACAGCAGCATCACGGTGGTGCTCCCCTACACGGGGGACGGCGACGGCGACGGGAGCTGCACCGTTTCCTACGGCGCCACCCCTTTCTACGAGCTGGGCACCGTCACCGCCACCAAGGGTAACGGCACCTACACCGCCACCTTCAACAACCTGCAGGGCGGCGGCGACGGGGCCGGCAAGCTGTACTATTTCAGCCTCCAGCTGACCGATTCGGACGGCATCATCGGCGCCAGCCAGATCGCTGCCACCCAGCCCACCAAGGGGAGCGCCCTGCTGCACAACAGCCAGAACACCTTCTCGTCCAAGTGGGCCCAGGGTTGGGGGATCGACGGCGGCAAGTACGGCGCCTTCACCTGCTCCACCTGCCACAACGAAAGCACCAACAACATCAAGCTGGTGAACAAGGCTATTCAGTCCCCGCTGGAGAACTGGAGTTCCTCCGGGAGCGGCAGCCTGACGGTCAAGTATCTCAACCCGGCCACCGACCTCGGTAACGACGCGGCGCACTCCAGCTCCACAAATGTCTGCGAGGCGTGCCACAGCAGGACCGACCACCACCGCTACAACAACGCCGCGGCCAACCACAACGGCACGGTCGACTGCACCCCGTGCCACGACCACGGCGAAGGGTTCCTCCCCTCCTGCCAGGGGTGCCACTCGACCGCACAGGGCAACGGCGGCTACCGCCGCAAGATCGTCGGCAACGGCGGCGACTTCTTCACCAACATGTCCACCCACGGTAAATTCGCCGTGCTGAACTCGAAGACCTGCACGGTCTGCCATGACTCGACCACCCACCAGACCTTCGGCGACGGCGTGAGCGTAGCCCTGAAGAACGCCGACACCGGCGCCTCCGTCGTGTTCGACGGGACGGCCACCACGGCCCAGGCCACCCAGGCGGTCTGCACCTCCTGCCACGACGCGGACGGAGCCACGCGGCTGGGCGTCAACGCCATGGCGCCCTTCGCCTCCTCCCAGGACTACCGGGCACCCGCCAACATCAACCAGTTCTGGCCGGCGACGGGCGGCGCACACGCCACCAAGATGTACTGCTTCAACTGCCACGGCAACTCTAAGGGTGTCGACGGGAGCACGACCAACCCGAAATACAACGGCCACGCCTCGGGACTCGACCACGGCCTGCAGGATGCGGGGTATGACGTCACCAACCCGAACGTCTACTGCTTCAACTGCCACAAGGCGAGTTCCACCGACCCGAACAAGTCGTTCAAGAACATCTCGACACAGATGGGGCTCTTGTCCAAGCACGTCACCGCCAGGTGCTTCGACTGCCACGGCGACGAGAACAACGCAGTCGGCAGCGCGCACTCCCTGCAGGCCGGTTCCCAGGTCGCCGCATCCGGCGTCATCGCAAAGAACATCTCCAACGCGACCGGCCGCAGCATGACCTTCTCTGCAAACTGGGCGGGTGCCTCGGCTTCCACCAGCCTGGCGGCCGGCTCGGCAACTGCCGAGTACCAGGTCTGTTTCAAGTGCCATGCAGCCATCGGTTCAGGCACCACTCCCGACGTCCCCGGTGCTGGTACCTCCTCTGCGTCCCTGACCAACTTGGCGCTGGAGTTCAACCCGAACAATGGATCCGCACATCCCGTCGTGGTCTCCCTCAACAGCCAGGCAGGGTCCATCGGGCAAAAGAACGTCACCGCAGGTTATATGCAGGCGCCTTGGAACATCAACGTCGGCAATCAGGTCATGAGCTGCAGCGACTGCCACGCCACCGACACGGTCGCTTCTAAAGGTCCGCACGGTTCCTCTGTCAAGTGGATGCTGGCCGGCACCAACAAGGCTTGGCCGTACATCTCTGCCTCACTGAACGGGCAGGGGAGCGGCACCTTCCGCACCATCGGTTCGAGCACCACCTCGGGGTACAACCTGAACCAGGGGACTGCAGACGGTCTCTTCTGCCTCAACTGCCATGTCGTGACCGGCACCAATGCCTTCCACAAATCGACCGATTTGACGGGAGGCCAGCACGGTAGCAGCACCGCGGTTCCGGCCTGCGTCAGCTGCCATATCAGGGTCCCGCACGGCGGCAAGATCTCGCGCCTGCTCATGACGAGCAATGCACCCGCTCGCTACCAGGGTAACGGCACGACTACCACGGTGAACTTCACGAACATTACCAAAGGCGCTTCCAGCGTCGGAAGCAACTTCTCATCTACCTGCTCCGAACACAGCGCAAAGGGTGGTACTGAAGCATGGTAATATCCCATTAGCAGCCTGAAACAATCGGAAAAGCCGGGGGCAACCCCGGCTTTTTTGTGTTGAGTAGTCCGTGGAATAAATTTATGATATCAGCCGTATCAGCAATAAAGAATTTAATGGACATACGGAGTCGTTATATGAAGCATACTTTCCTCTTTGCTATGGCCCTTGCCTTGATAATTTCCGGTTGCCAGGAGCAGGCACCAGCGCCTCCGAAAGGCGCAGGACCGCAAAAGCCCGCCAACCAATCCCAAATCCAGCAGCCTCAGACAGGCCTTGCGCTTAACGGCGCCGATCCGGTCGAGGTGACTAAAAAGGTGGTGGAGCTCTACAACCAGCTGCTTTCCGACTCATACCGCAGCCTCAACATGACCCCGCTCTTGCAGGTGGCCACCCAGGAGCAGGCGGACAAGGCTTACATCCACATGGCGGCGCTGGGGGAAGGGAAGGCGCGGATGATTTCCAAGCTGAAAAAGATAGATTTCATGGAAGTTATCCCGCTGAAGGGTGGTACTTACCGCGCTTCAACCAAGGAGGTCTGGGACTTTGCCTACGAGGATATCAAGACCGGTAAGAAAAACAGCGAGGTAAAGGATTTCGTCTACTTCGTATCCTATACGGTTGAGAACCGGGACGGCAGGATGGTGATCACCAATGTCTCTGCTATCAGCAATGAGACTGACAAGAAGCCAAAGGGTACCAGGAAGTAAGGGACTTGCATGGAGAAGCAGGTACCTTGGCAGTTGCCAGGTACCTGCCGATTTAAAACCTTGTCGAACCTGTTTAACCGCGCAGCGTGACAGCCAACAAACCTTCGAGGTGCGAAACACCCCGGGCCCCACCGCGATATTTTTCCAAATACCGCAGCCATTTTACCCTTCCTGACCTGCAATCGTCTCCGGCTTTGCGTGTGTGCTCGTGGGAGCGATATGCGGGTTCCCCTGCCGGAGAACGTCCCCCCCCCCCCGGGGGGCAATTGGTGTCTCCGCTGGTGAAATAGATCGAAACCAGCCTATCTCTCGGCCTCGTGGGCCTTTTTTACCAGATTTTGCAAGGTGATCTCCTGCAGCGTGGAGACAGCCTCCTCGTTGCCGGGGTCTGTCTGCAACACGATCTGAAATTCCTGAGCCGCTGCCTCCCCTGACCCGTTGCGGAGGAGCGCACGGGCCTTGTTCATCCGGTAGGCGGCATTTTGAGGCTGAAAATTTACCGCCTGCGCGAATGACTCGGCAGCCCGGGTCATGTTTCCGTCCATGGCGTAGCATTCACCGATTTCGTTCTGGGTTAGGGCGTTGGAAGCGTAGGCGCCGATTGGGCTCAGAGCCAAGGATTTGCCGAACATGTCGATTGCGGCGCCGTACTTGTGAGTCGCCTTGCTGGCAACACCGATGTTGTAATAGGGCTCCCGGTATTTCGGATTGAGTCTGATTGCGGTCTTGAATTCCCTGATGGCATCGTCGAACCGGTTTTGGTTGATGTACCCGATCCCCAGGATATTGTGGGGGCGGGCCTTGTCGGGACTTTTCGAAACGACGTCGCTCCAGAGGCCGATCCAACTGCCCCAGACATTGTTCCGGGAATATGTCGCCACGGAGAGGGAGAGCACGACGACTGAAAGCACCGGCAGTGCCAGCCGGTGGAGGTGCAGGGACGCACCGGCGAACCGCCGGGACCCGATGCCGACCAGGGTTACCAGGCTGAGAAAAAAGCCTACCGAGGGTAGGTAGAGCCGGTGCTCGAAGATGACATCGGCGATCGGGACGATGCTCGATTCGATGGAAAGGGCGAGAAAAAACCAGATGATGCCGAAGGCTGCCAGGCGCAGCTCGGGGGTGCCGCTGCGGGACGAGCGACGCCAGAGCACCATCGCGGCCCATAGGAGCGCCAGTAAGACGAACAGCGAAATTATGGGCCTGAATTCGAACGGGGAATGGTTAATCTGGTACTGGTAATCGAGATTCTGGCCCACCGGCCAAATGAGCAGGCGCAGGTAGGTGACGATGACGCTGAACTGTGTGCTGAGATATTCCAGGCGCGACAGCGTTACATCGCCGGAGTTCGAGGCGGCAACACTGGTGAGGTAGGAGCCGAGGTCGCTCCCCATGCTGAGGTGGTTGTAGGGGATGATAGCCGCGGTGAGGAGCATCGGCGTCATAAGCGCGAGCTGGCGGCGCTTGGGCCAGCCGAAAAAGGCGACTTCGCAGAGCCCCACCATCAGCGGTAGGGTGAAGGCTATCTCCTTGGTATTCATGGCGAGCAGGGCTGCCACCAGCGAAAACAGGTAGCAGGCCAGCGCTCCGCCGGACCAGGAGTGCGCGCCCTCCCCGCGGGACAGGCGCCAGCGCAGGTAGAGCACCAGGGAGGCCAGGTACAGCATGCTGGTCAGGGAGGTGAGCCGCTGGTAGATGTAGGTCACCGCCTGGGTCTGGATGGGGTGGCAGACGAACAGCAGGGCGACCGCCAGGGCCAGGCTGGCGCGGTGCCGGGAGAGCTGCGACTCCTTGAGGAACGGGGTGCGAAAGGTGAGGCGGACCAGGGCGTAGACCAGGAGCCCGGAGACCATGTGTATGGCGAGGTTCGCCGCGTGGTACCCCTCGACGTTCAGGGCGCCGAAGTAGAAGTTGAGGGCAAAGCTGGCAATGCCGACATAACGAAACGGATAATCGTCATGCCCGCTCCAGTTGGTGAAGTAGTTCGCAAGGCTGCGCATCGTGGTGTTGTTGACGATGCTTGCCTCGTCGTCGAGCAGAAACGGGACGTGGAAGGTGTTGGAGTAGATGATCAGGGGCAGGATGACGAGCAGAGCCAGATGGAGAGCGGTATGGATCCGGGAGCGCTCGCGCATCGGCTGTGACAATGCGCAAGAGTCGGGCAGTTTGTTGGCGCAGCCGCCGTTAGTATCCATGGGTACCTTCCTCTCGTTCATCGGTTAGTCGTGTCGGTTTGTGTCGCGCGGTTTCAAGACCAGATAGCACAAGCGGGTGCGGAGTGAGAACAGTTTGTGGACCAGCAGCGCGGCCTTCCCCGGCAACCCGAGTCCCGCGCAGTGACGCTGCGCGGTGGCGTGGGCGGCCGCGAGCTGCTCCCCCGCCTGCCGGCTCCCTTTGGCCGCGCCGTGGATCCGGAAGTCGGCAAGCTCGCTCTCCAGCACGACCGGGTCGGCGACCTCGGCAAAGCGCAGCCACTGGTCGTAATCCATGTCGAGGTGCAGGTTCACATCGAACCCGCCGGCGCGCTCCCAGATGGCCCGATTCCAGAAGACGGCCTGGGGGGGGACGAAGTTCTCGGTCAAAAGCTTGAGCCGCGAAAAGCGCCGGCTCCGCCAGTTCTTGTAGCGCACGATATAGCTCATGATCGGGTTGCTCCGGGAGTCGATCATCCCGGAGCGGCCGTAGAGCCAGGCTGGCTTCGCGCCTGCCAGCAAGGGAGCCACCTGCGCCAGGGCGCCCGGGCGCAACCTGTCGTCCGAGTTGATCCACCCCAGCACCTCCCCGCGGGCGCGCGCCATGCCGCGGTTCACCCCGTCGGACTGCCCCCGGTCCGGCTCGAAATGGAGCACGAGCCTCCCGCCGTATTCCCCCTGGAGCCGTTGCAGCAGCTGGCGCGACCCGTCCGTGGAGCCGGGATCCATGACCAGCAGCTCCGCCTCGACCCCCTGCTGGTCGAGAACCGAGCGCACCGCCTCCTCGAGGTAGGCTACCTGCTGATAGGATGGCATCACTATGGAGATCATGGGGGGAGGCCTCACTCCAGCCGGTCGATGATGAAACTGCCGGCGGAAGATTTCGTCTTGAGAAACAGCATGGAGAACATGAAACAGTTGAAGACCCCCTGACCCGCTATGGTGATCAGGGTCAGAGCCGGGACGACCAGGCGCATGGTGACGCGCGCGTCCAGTGCCGGGAACCCTCCCGCGTACCACTGCCAGAAGCTGTGCAGGAAGAGGGCGAGCCCCGCAAGGCCCAGGATGGCGAAGAGCGCCAGGAACTTCTCCAGGGAAAATCGCTTCAGCCGCCGGATGAACCGGGTGTCGGACGGGAGGATGCCGACCAGGTGCGCGTAGAGGTTGGCGAACAGCCCGGCGAACAGGCACTGGATGCCGAGCACGGCCATGAAGGACATGGTCAGAAGCGAGTGGATGTCGAGGTTCGCCCTCCCGATCTGCACCGGCCCGAGCAGCAGGGCGATGCCGAGGATGAAGGAGACCAGCACCAGGGCGAGTCCGGGGTAGATGAAGAGCCAGTTGGGCGCGTGCAGCAGCATGAAGCGCAGGTGGCGCCAGCCGTCGCGCCAGGGGCGCAGGTGCGGGGCGCGGTTCCGGCCGTCCCGGTACAGGGTCACCGGGACCTCCGCCAGGCGCAGGCCGTTCAGCTTGCTCTTGATGACCTGCTCCGAGGCCCACTCCATCCCGGTGGTGACCAGCCCGATGGCGAGGATCTTGTCGCGCCGGAAGGCCCGCATGCCGCAGTGGAAATCGCTGCTCTCCAGGGAGAAGAAGGCCCTGCCGATCCAGGTCAGCACCGGGTTGCCGACCAGGCGGTTCAGCCTGGGCATGGCGCCCGGCATGACGGTCCCCTTGAGCCGGGTCCCCATGCAGACGTCGAACCCCTGCTCCAGCTTTTCCAGCATGGGATAGGCCTCGTCGAAGTGGTAGCTGTCGTCGCTGTCGCCCATGATGACGTACTCGCCGCGCGCCTTTTCGATGCCGAACTGGAGCGCCGCGCCGTAGCCGCGCACCGGGCAGTGGGCCACGCGCGCGCCGAGCTCTTCGGCGATCTGCACGCTGCCGTCGGTCGAACCGTTGTCGGCGATCAGGATTTCGCCGTCGATAGCATATCTCTCGAGCAGGGTTTTCGCGCGCCCTATGCAGGCCGGTAACGTCAAGGCCTCGTTGAGGCACGGCATTACGATCGAGAGTTTCATGGGATTCCAGCGTGCCGGTAGTTTGTACGTTCAAAAATAGCAAAATATCAGATATCTACGGCTTATGGCAAAGCTTTTTCGCGGCTGCGGAGCTAAATGCGGCCGGCGCTTGCCGAGATCGGGTCCGGATACTGTCCAGCACCACGCGGCACCCGGGGTCCCCCCCTTTGCGCAGGGGGACAGGGGCACGACCATTACGTTGACAGGGGACGTTAGTCGTATCCCCCCTGCGAAGTAGGGGGGAAGGCTCGCGCAGCGAGACAGGGGGGTCTCCCTCCCTCGCCCCTGCGGGGACGGCGGGTGGGGGGACGACACCATCGCTGACTTCGTCGGCACGCGAGCAAGGTCCGTCAGGCTCTATCCCTGCCGTCCGGGATCCGCCGCAAGCAGCGCGGCGCAGGAGGCGAACACCGCGTCGCCGCCGATTCTTTCGAGGCACCACCCTGCGGATCGGTTCTCACAGGAGCCGCGCTGGGTGCAGGGGTAGTGCGGGCAGGAGCCGTCGTGCAGCAGCTCCACCCCGGCGCCGGTGTGGGCGAAGCGCGCCGCCTCCCCCGGGCCGAACAGCTGGACGGTCCGGCACCCCGCCGCCACCGCGAGGTGCATGAGGGCGCTGTCGTTGGACACCGCCAGCCGGCAGAGGCCAAGGGCGGCCGCGGCTTCGTCGAGCGGGCCGCAGAAGACGGGATCGCCCAGGGCGTATGCCGCGGCCTGCTCGGGGCGCTCCAGGAACCAGACGACCTGGAGCCCCAGTTCACCCTTCAGGCGCCCGGCCAACTCCTGGAACCGGCTCCCGGGCCACTGCTTCCAGGGCCAGAGGGCGAGCGGGCAGAGCGCGACGCTGGGCGCCCCGGGGTCCCAGCCCGCCCGGTCCAGTCGGGCGCGGGCCCGCTCCAGCGCCCGGGGGCGCGGCCAGTCCCGGACCGCGGTGGGGGGCGCGGCCGGAAGCCCCAGCGCCCTGCGGGCCAGGTACGCCGCGCGCCCGGCTTCGGGGCCGCCGGGGGAGGGGAGCGGGTCGCTGAGGAGCCGTTTCCCGGCGCAGGAGATGCCGGCGATCCGCGCCGGGGGCGCTATCAGCCAGAGCGGGATGATGGAGCGCAGGTCCCCCCTGAGGTCGATGCCGGCGTCGAACCCCCGGCGCCGCAGCGTCCGGACCATTTCGAGGTCGCAGCTCAGCCCCCCGATCCCCCTGTTGCGGTAGACCCCGTAGAGCGCCGTGTCCCATTCGACCAGCTCGTTTATCCAGGGGCATTCCCGGTAGAGGGGGGCGGCCCAGGGGCCGACCGCCAGGGTGATGTGGGCGTCGGGGAGCCCCCGGCGCAGCATTTCCAGCGCCGGGAAGCTGCAGACGTTGTCGCCGATGCCGTCCAGGCGCAGCAGCAGGAGCCTGCTGCAGGTCCCGGGGGCCAGCGGCAGGCGGGGCACCGGACGCCGGGGCACCAGCAGGTACGACAAGGCGTCGCTCAGCGCCATGATGGTCCTGGAGAAGGCGGATGGACTGTCATAGGAGGGAAACAGTTTCACGGGAACAATCCTTGCTGTTCGACCCTGCCGCAAGCGTGCCGCAACGCTAGCCGGTCAGGATGTCGATGCGCTCTTTGAAGATGTTTTTGAGATTCGCCCAGGTCAACAGCCGCAGCTCCCTGGCGCGCACCCCGCGATTCATTTTGAGGGAGCGGAACAGGGCGCAGATCAGGGACGCGCCTATCAGGCCCGGCTTGCTGGCGGCCAGAAACCCCGGCAGCCGGGCGCGGCAGAGGTGGTAGCTGGAGCCGTACACGACGTTGAGGGGCGCCCAGTCGAAGTACTTCAGGGCGAGGCGCAGCGTCTCCTCGTGGTAGTGGAAGAGGACCTCGTCCCGCATGGTCTTCGAGTCGTCGTGGAGCCGGTAGGTTGCCAGGCACGAGGGGAGGCGGCGGCAGCCGAAGCGCCGTGCGATCCTGACAAACAGGTCGTAGTCCATGGCATAGTGCAGCGCCGGGTCCAGTCCTCCGGCAGCCTGGTACGCTTCCCTGGTGAAAAAGGTCGCGGGCTGGCAGATGTAGTGCCGGTAGGCCAGCTTCTGGTAGTCGAAATCTTCCACCCGGTACCTGCCGATGCGGGCGCCTTCGGCATCGCAGTAGTCCGCCTCGCCGTAGACCAGCGCTATCCCGGGGTTGCCGGCCAGAAACCCCGCCGCGCTCTGCAGCGCTCCCGGCAGGTAGGTGTCGTCCGAATTGAGCCAGGCCAGGATCTCTCCCCGCGCCAGGGCGAAGCCCTTGACGAGCGCATCCGTTTGGCCCCGGTCCTGTTCGCTCAGCCAGCGAAAGGTGATGCCGCCGCAGCGCACCTGCCACTCCCCCCGGTCCAGCAGCTCTTGGTAGCGCCGGACGATGGCGACCGACTGGTCGGTAGATCCGCCATCGACGACGATGTAGTCGAGGGAGAACTCGCCCTCCTGGCCGAGGACGCTCTCGATGGTCGCCGCGAGGAACCCCCCCTGGTTGTAGGAAGCTGTCACGACGCTGATGACGGGGCTCTCAGCCATGGCGCCCCCCCGGGCCGCGCTCGATGAGGTCGCGATAGAGTTCGGCGTAGCGGCGGGCGACCAGGTCCAGGGCGAAGTTCCGCTCCACGGAGAGCCGCGCCCGGGCCGACAGCGCCTCCCGGCGCCCCCGGTCTTCCAGGGTCCAGGCAATCCCCTGCGCCAGGTCCCGGGTGTCGAGGGGGCGGGCCAGGTATCCGGTCGACCGGTGCTCGATCAGTTCCGGCACCCCCCCCTGCCTGAAGGCGACGCACGGGGTGCCGCAGGCCATGGCCTCCATGACCGTGTTGGGGAGGTTCTCCTGGAGCGACGGGCTCACCAGGAGGTCCGCCGCGGAGTACAACAGCGCCAGGCTCACCTCTTCGTGCAGCCTGCCGAGGTAGTGCGCCTTCATGCCGAAGGGAGGGGGGTAGGCGGGCTCTGGGGCGCCGAAGACGATCAGCTCCGTGTCGCCGCTTCGCTGAGCGGACAGGCTCTGCAGGGCGGGGAGCAGCAGCCCGAATCCCTTGTTGGGGTCCCCGGTGCTGTTGACCGCACCAAACAGGAGGTAGTTCTTGTCCTGGGCAAGCCCCATCAGGTCGCGGGCGACCCTTTTGTCGATCGGCCTGAAGAGCGTGAGGTCGAGGCCGTTGGGTATCACCTCGATCCTGGCGTCGCCAAACAGCGAGCTGGCCCTGGCGCAGTCGGCCAGCCAGCGGCTGGGGGCCACCAGGGTGAGGTCCAGGTCCCGCCAGGCCCGCTTTTTTCGCGACCAGACCCAGCGGGAGAGGTCCCTGTCGCGCCGCGAGCCGAGCACGGGGCAGCAGCCGCAGCGCTCGCGGTACCTGACGCAGTCGCCGGGGAGGTGGCAGCCGCCGGTGAAGGGCCAGGAATCGTGCAGCGTCCAGACCAGGGGCCTGTCGAAGCGCCGCAGGGTCTCGATGCGCAGAAACCCCGCGCCCAGCCAGTGCAGGTGGACCAGGTCCGGGGCGAGGGGGGCAACCTGGCCGGCCAGGGTGTCCGGCAGCAGGGCGGGGCTGAAGTTGTTCACCGGCTTGTGGGGATACAGGCGCGGCGCCAGGGTCCCCAGGTGCGTCCTCACGCCGTGGGCGAACCTGACCAGCGGATCCTTGCTGCCGAGGACGTCGCGCGCGTCGCCGCTTTTTCCCTGTACCAAAAGGCGCGACGCGATGCCCGCCCCCTGCAGCCCCCTGCTGAGCCGCAAGGCGGCCTTGGCGGCTCCGCCCCATTCGTCGTAGGTGTTCAGCATCAGGACGTTCATAACAGCCAGAACTCCTTCATACGGGCGCCGAACTCGGCCCGGTCCCAGTTGCGCACCAGCTGGCGCGGCAACTGGTAGGGGTCGCTCCAGCGGCGGGCCTGCCCCCGGAAATTGGCCGCCGATTTGAGGAAGCCGGCCTCGCGGCAGATGCGGACCGAGGCGGCGTCGTAGTCCCGCTTCCTGCCGTAGGGATAGGAGAATACCTGGACCGGGCTGCCGACCATCCCTTCCAGCTGGCGCTTGGAGCAAAGGATCTCCTCCCGCTGCTTCTCCTTCGAAAGAGAGGAGAGCGGGGTGTGGCTGACGCCGTGGGCGCCTATGGTCGCCCAGCGGCTGGCCGCCAGCCGCTGCAGCTCCGCCAGCGACAGGGGGCGGTTCTGCTCCCGGCCGCCGGGGTCCAGCCGCGCCCAGCCGCGCAGCTGGGCGAGCCACTGCTCCCGCAGCTGCGGAGCGGCCTCCCGCAGCATCCGGTGCAGCCGGGCGTAGAGCGCGGCGCGCCGGTCGGGGCTGCCGGTGGGCCAGCTCCCGCCCTGGCGCGGGTCGGACAGGGTGAAGCTCTCCGGGTAGTCTCGCTCTCCCAGCAGGACCCGCTCCAGCTCGTCCCACCAGAACTCCTGCAGGGAGCCGACGGACCCGGAACTTACGAAGAAGGTGGCCGGCACCCCGACCTCTTCCAGGATCGGCAGCGCTTCCCGGGCGTTGTCGGCGTAACCGTCGTCGAAGGTGACGGCAACCGAAGGCGCCGTGATGCCGGACCACTCATCCTCGAATCTGACCAGGGGGTAATGCTCCTGCAAATACCGGAGCTGCTCCCGGAAATTGTCCGGCGCCACCGCCAGCAGCTGCGGGTCGACGGCGAGCTCGGTCACCCGGTGGTAGGCCAGCACGACCACCGGCGGGGCCAGCCGGTTCAGCCCGAGGCTCTTCAGCATCCTGAGCCCCCGGTAGGCGGCACGCGCGCATGCGCCCGCACGGCCCGGCATCAGCGGGCCCTGCGGGCGACTACCGTCAGGATCAGCTGGTAATCGGGGTCAGTCCGGTCCAGCAGGGTCCGGTCCGGCAGGTCCTCCAGCGCCACCCCCTGGAGGAAGGCGCAGGCCGCCAGGACGTTGCCGAAGCTCTCGATCTCCAGGCCGCCGGTGAAGACGGGTGCGAAAAGCTTCTCCAGGGACGCCGTGGTAAAGCGCCAGTAGTCGCCCCAGCGCTCCATGTCGTACCGGCTGATCTGGCTGATGCCGGCCACGGTCGCCAGCAGCACGCCGCCCGGTTTCAGCAGGTGGTGGGCGCCCTGGACGGCCTTCTCGACCTCGAAAATGAAGTTGAAGGTCTGGGTGCAGATGAAGCAGTCGTAGGCCTCTTCCGGCAGGGTCGCCAGGTCGGCCAGGTCGCCGGAGATGGCGCGGCCCCGGTATTCGGGGGCCGCATTGAGCACCTCGCAGGCCTCTGGCGCCGCGCGGCCGTAGCGGCGGCTGTAGCCGTTGTCGCCGATCTCCAGCACCCGGCCGTCGATGGAGCCGCCGTGCCGGCCGAGAAAGCGCTCGATATAGTGGCGGTCGACCGGAGTGCCGCGGTCCTGCCCGAAAACCGTGCTGGCCGGCTCCGTGCCGGTGGGGTCGTTGAAGACGACCCTGCACTTCTTCCGGGTCAGGTACCTCACCGTCTCCAATATGGTGCATTTCAAGGCGTCGAGCATGCGGCAGGTCCCATGTTAGCCACCCCACAGGTGGTGATAGAACTCCAGGGGTAGCGGCTGGTGCGGCCGGACCTCCTTGAAGCAGGGTTTGGCAAAGGCGGCGTCGGGCTGGTAGGCCGAGCACTGCCGGCAGATGGAGGAAAGGCTCCCCTTCCCGAAGGCGTCCAGGAGCGCGGCTCGCCCGGCGCCGTGCCAGATCTGGGCGAGCCCCCGGGAGGCGGCGCTCCCCAGGGCCAACCGGTTCCCCTCGAAATCGGCGCAGCCGCAGGCCGTCACGGCGCCGTCCCAGCAGACGCTCAGGGCGACGGAGGCGTACAGGCAGGCCCGGCGTTTCTTCCCGCCGCCCGGCTGGACCACCAGGCCGAGCCCGGCATCGCTTGCGACCTGGCCCGAATAGTTGGCGTAGGACCAGATGTGATTTATGTGGACTCCCCGGCGCCGGAACTCCGCGAGCTCCTGCCGGTGGCGCGCCTCGAACTTCCAGTCGTTGCTGCGGAAGGCGAAGGTGAGGTGGGCCGGGCGCGGGAGCCCGGCGTTCAGCCTCATAAGGCGGTCCAGGGCGCGGCGCACCTGCGGGAAGCGGTCCACGCCGAACATGGTGCGGTAGCTTCGCGGGTCCAACCCGCCGATGCTCACCTGGAGGCAGTAGAGCGACTCCAGCAGCCGGCAGACCTCCGGGTCGGAATAGTTCTCCAGGGCGATGGCGTTGGTGGTAAGCGAGACCTGGTTGATTCCGGGCAGCTCCCGCAGCAGCCGCAGGCGCTCCAGCAGGTGCGGGTCGAGCAGCGCGTCCCCTACGACGGGGGTGAGGGATACCGGGCCTCCCCCCATGCCGGCGTAGTCGCGGACGATCTTTTCGAACAGCGGGAGCGGCATCACCCCCACCGCGCGCTGCATGCGGGAGCGCGCGCAAAATACGCAGACCGCGTTGCAGGCGTTGGTGGTCTCGATCTGCAGGATGAGGGGAGCCTGGCGCGTCAGCGCCTGCAGCCGCGCCGGCTGCCCCGGGGCCAGCAAGCGCCCCAGAAGCTGCCGCCCGAGTTCCCGCGCGGTCCCGCGCGGGGAGCGCGCCAGCTCGCAGAGCGCGATGCGCAGCCGCTGCACCAGGTCGTTCATCGGACACTCCTCCTCATGCCGTCACCACGGCTTGGGATAGACCAGGGCCTTGGTCAGCATCAGGCCGGTCCTGTGCAGCGGCTTGAACAGGAAGCAGCTGCCGTGCACGGCGAACCAGTAGGAGACCAAGGAGGCGAGCACCGCGCCCATGCCGCCGTAGCGGGGGATCAGCAGCAGGTTCAGCAGCACGTTGAGCGCGCACCCCAGGAAGTCGGTGATGAAGTGCAGCCGGGTCCAGTTCATGGCGGTCAGGTAGTAGTTGCGCGCCATGGTCAGGTTGACGAAAACCCCGGCCCAGGAGAGGCCGATCAGCATGACGCCCGCCCCGGCGTAGGGGGCCCCGAACAGCAGGGGGACCAGCCAGCCGCCCAGCAGGGTCACCGGCAGGGCGACGCCGTAGCCGAGCAGGGCCATGAGCCGGTAGAACCGCTGCAGGCGCTCCTGGAAGCACTCCTCGCTCATCCCTCTCGCCTCGACGATCCCCGGGAAGAGGGAGGAGGCGACGGCGGTCGGGATGAAGTAGAGCGCCTCGGCCACCAGGGCGGCCACGCAATAGACCCCCAGCTCCCGGTCGCCGGCCAGTTCGCCGATCATGACCTTGTCCACCCGCAGGTAGATCATGATGACGATGTCGGTGCCAAGCAGCGGCCAGCTGTCCCGCAACAGCTCCCTCGCCATGGCGCGCGTCGGCCGCCAGGCGGCCACGCTGGCGCCGTAGGCCCGGTAGGCGAGCACCAGCCCGAGGGAGCCCAGGACGATGTCGGCCAGGCCGGCCCAGGCAAAGGCCGCCAGCGGCGCCTGGAGCAGTATCAGGAGGAGCTTGGCCGCGCAGCTGACTAGGTACGCCGTGCTCCTGGCATAGGCCCCGTACCGGGAGCGTAGCTGCGACTGGAACCAGAAATCGATGGTGCCGAAGGCCTGGAACAGCGTGCCGATGCTGGTGATCCCCACCAGCAGCTGCGTCACCCGGTCCCCGGGGCGGAGCAGGAAGCTGGCCGCCAGGGTCAAAGCCGCGGCGAAAAGGCCGCCGGCCAGCTTCAGGACGAACGCCGTGCCGAGGGTCTCGTCGCGGCAGGACGGGTCGCGCACGAGGTTGCGCACCACGATGAAATCCAGGCCGAGCAGGGCGACGGAGGAAAAGAGCAGGACCAGGGCGTTGGCGTAGCTGAGCAGCCCGAAGCGCTCCGGCCCGAGGTAGCGGGTGAGCCAGACGCTCACCAGGAGCCCGGCACCCAGCCGGAGCACGTGGTCCGCGAAGAGCCAGCCGGCGTTGCCGACGACCTTTTGCAGGGCGGGACGCCCTGCGAGGTGATCCCGGATTGAACTGGGCAGGTAGCGGATCCAGGACACGTTCATGGGCAGATTATGCTGAGCTGTCGAGGGTACTGTCAACGTTTTTCTGCCGGAGCACCTGGCGGCCGCGGTTTGTTTATTGTCAAAGTTTTCGAAGTAGGATATAGTGCCACGAAAATGCGGAGTTGTGCGCCCTGCTCGCCATGATCTGACCGTCCCGGAGCCCCTCCCGGCGGCCAGCCATTGACGCGGGCTTTTTACCGGTCTGGACCTTCCCGCACGGCTCCCGCAAGGTTCTGACAGTGCGCACCATCACGTCATCCTCGTTACAGCTCTGGTCCTCGTGTCTCTCTCGGCGCTGAATCATCCCCCCCGATCCCTCCCTCCGGAAGGAAGGGCAATCGGGCGGCACTCACCGGTGTATCGAATGATCTGGCTTTCCGGCTACATCTCCTGCCAAGCGCAGGGCGCTCCAGCACCCCGGTGCGCCGCGCCGTCACCCTGAAGGAGAACCCCCATCCGTCCCCGCACCCTCGTCATGATCAGTTGTGCCCTGCTGGCGCTCGCGCTTGCCGTCTGCGTCGGGCTGGACCGCTTCGGCAGGTCCGCGCGCCGCTTCGGTGCGGTGCGGGCCGTCGGGCGCGACCCGATCCGGCCGACGCTGGTCGCCCTCCCGGAGGACGCCTACCGGTTCTGGAAGCGGCAGGGGTTCCACGGGCGGACCATCCTCTGTCTGGCCGACAGCTGGGACCGGCTGAACCTCAAGGAGTACGCCGAGGAAGACGACGCGCGACGCTCCTATCCCCTCAAGGTGTATCGGTTCGCCGACCACTTCGAGGAGAAGTTCCTCGATTCCCGGAATTTTCTCTACGTGGCGGCCCTGCAGGGGATCGCCCGCAAAATAGTGGCCGTCCTTTCGCCTGCCGCCTTCGACCTGGCGCGCGACCACGCCCACCACGCCAAAAACGCGCGCGTCGACGCGCAAGAGGTGTACGAGACCCACGAGGGATTTCCGCGCTGGTTCACCACGTTGGGAGGACTTACCCCGCCCGGCGAGCCGGTCCTCATCTACGTCTCGGCCTCCATGTTCCGCTCCGCCCGTCCCGAGGAACTGCTCGCCGCCCTGAGCCGCCGGGGGGTGCGCTCCGACGCGGTGCTGCTCTGCTCGCTGGCGGGCGACCGTACGGTGAGCGACACGGAGCGCCGGGCGCTGGGAGATTTCGCCCGGCTGCTGGAGCGGGGGGCACATGAGGGAAGCTAGCTTCGTGAAAAGCCCCGCTCTACCGCTGCTGGCGCTGACCCTGGCCGGACTGCTCTTGCGGGTCGTCTGCCTGCTGGCGCATGCACCGACGGTCGACGACCTGATGGTCGCCATCTCGGCGGTGAACTTCGTCGATTCCGGACTGCTCGGGCCGACCATGTGGAACCACCCGGTGCTGCGCAACCTGCTCGCCTACGGCATGCTGATGCTCTTCGGCCCCGGGGCGGCCGGGGTCATCGGGCTCAACCTCCTGATGGGGACGCTCTGCATACCCCTGGTCCACGCGGTGACCCGGCGCCTGACCGGCGAGCGGCGCGTGGCGCTGAGCGCCGCCCTGCTCTTTGCCCTGGAGCCGTTGGCGATCGAATACTCCAGCCAGGCCATCAACGACATCTACCTGGCGTTCTTCCCGCTGGCCGGGATCCTCTGCGTCTACCGCCACCTCGACAGCCGGCGCCCCGGCTGGCTCCTGGCGGCAGGGGCGCTCTTCGGGCTCGGCATCGCCTCCAAGTGGAGCGCGCTGTTCCAGCTCGCCGTCATGGTGGGGGTCCTGCTGGTGAGGGAGCTGCGCGGCCCGCAGGCAGCGCTCGCGGAGCGCGGGGCCCGGGCGCTCTTCCAGGCGAGCGCCCTGGTGGTGCTCCCGCTGACCATCTATCTGGCGACCTTCGCCCCCTGGTTCGCCCGCGGCTACTCCCTGGCCGAGTGGCCCGCCCTGCAGGTGAGCATGTACCAGGAGACCAAGCTCCATACCGGCTACCATGACGAAATCTACGGCGACCACATCGCGGCCCAGTGGTTCGTGCGCCCCGGGGTGAGCCATGTCGACCGCGTCTTCACGCTTCCTGAGGGACCGAGCGTGGCCGAGCCGACCATGCGTGACAACCTCAAACATCTGATGGCCGTTGCCAATCCGATGGTGTGGCTCGCCGTCATCCCCGCCCTGCTGCTCCTCTTGAACCGGGCCTGGCGGGCCAGGTCTGAGGAGCTTCATACCCTCGCCGCCCTGCTGCTGGCGTCGTATCTCCCCTTTGCGGTGGTGCCCCGCCCGGTCTGGTTCAATACCGGGGTCGTGGTGCTTCCCTACGTGGTCATGACGGTGGCCTACGGTGTCTGGCGGCTCTTCCCGGAAACCGGCAGCCCCTGGCGCAGGCGCGTCCCCGTGATCTACCTGGGGCTCGCCTGCCTGGTGTCGCTCGCCCTCTATCCGCTTGCCATCGGCCTGGGGTTCCGGCTCCCCCTGGTCGGGGAGTCTCTGCTGGAGGGCGCCAAGCACGAGCAGGGGGTAAGCAAGGACATCTACCAGAAGGAAAACCACTAAGAGATGGAACTGACCGCTCAGGAACAGAGCCTGCTGTTTTTTCGGGGTGACCGGTGAAACCTGCCAAACTGCTCACCGCACGCTCGACCGTCATCGCCTTGCTGATCGCCATCGCTGCGGCCTTGCTGCTGGCGAGCGCCGTCCCGCAGCGCTCGCTGGGGGGGAAACCCCCGGAATGGGTGGCACGGCTGCCGGCTGGCTTCGGCTTCCTCTCCGGCCTGCTTGGACTGGACAACATCGTGGGGAGCACCTGGTTCGCGGTGCTGGTTGCACTCTTCTGGCTCTCACTGGTGGTCTCCACCGTGTCCCAGTTCACTGCGACCAGGAGCCTCTCCCGGCGCGTCCCCGCTGCGGCACTGCCGCCGGGGTGCAGCCGGGTCGATCTTGCCCCGGAGCTCTTCGCTTCCCTGGTGATGGCTGCCGGCTACCGGCCGGCTGGGAGTGCCCGGGGGGTGCGCCGCTTCGTGAAGTACCGGTCCGGCTACTGGGGCAATTTCCTGCTCCATGTCGGCCTGGTGACGGCGGTGGTCTTCTCGCTCGTCTACGTGCTGACCCAGCACCGCGTGCTGGTCCGGCTGGCGGGGGAGGAGGAGACCAGGCTCGCCGGCGACAATATCCAGGAGCTGCGGGGCGTCCTGCCGCTGGGACCCGGACTCCCCCATAGTGCGCTCCTCAAGGAAGTGAGGCCGCGCTTCTGGCCTAACGACAAGCTGGAATATCTCTGCTCCGAGCTGTATTTCACCGGCAGTCCCGGGGGAGAACCGTCCAGGATAGAGGTCGCCCTGAGCAACAAGTCGCAGTACGGCTCCTTCCTGGTCTACCAGGCTAACGCCTATGGCAGGGCCTTCGACCTGGAACTCGCTTCGGCTCCTGGCGACGTCCGGCGGGTACGCCTCTACCTCCCCTATCCCGGACGGCACGATGTCGCAGGCTACGGAGAGCTCCCGCTTGTCGGGACCGATCTCCTTTTGAAGGGGAAATTCTACGCCGACCGCGAGCGCCGGTCGATGCAGCTGCACGAGTCGCCCCTGGTCCTGCGCCTGTACCGCGGCAAGCAACTGCTGCAGGAGGCGGCCTTCGTCCCCGGCGTGCCGCAGCGGCTGGGACCCTTTGCCGCCCGGCTGACCCGGTCCGAGTGGTGGAGCGACATCCTGCTGGACGGCAGCCGCGGCACGGCCGGAATCTTTGCCGGCTTCGCCGTCATACTGGCGGGGGTGCTCTGCTCCTACTGTCTGGTCCCCCGGGAGATCATCGTGAGGGAATCGGAGGGGGCGCTCCAGGTGCAGCAGGTGGTGCGGCGTTTTGCCAGTTTCTACCGTGAAGAGTTTGACGATCTCGTGCAACAGGCACGGACAAGGGGAGCATCATGAAAACCTCATTCGCACTGGTAACCGGAATACACTGGGGAGCCGTGATCCTGTACGTCGTCGCGACGATCATGGTGGTCATCGGACAGCTCTTCGAAAAGCCCGTCCTGAGCCGGCGCGGCTTCCTGGTCTGCTACCCCGGCCTCGCGCTGCACGGGGCGGGGCTCCTGATCTGGTGGCGCATGGTCGGCCACGGGCCGTACATCGACCGCTTCGAGGTGCTCTCCTCCAACGCCTGGATCCTCCTGGCCGCCTTCCTGCTCTTCACGATCCCCTACCCGCGCCTCAAGTCCGCGGGGATCGTCGTGCTGCCGGCGACCTTCATCCTGGTGGCGCTCGGGCTCTTCTTCAACCCGGAGATGAAGACCCTCCCCCCAACCTTCCGGAGCGTCTGGCTGGTGCTGCACATCATCTTCTACAAGATCGCCTTCTCCGCGATCATCATCGCCTTCGCCTTCTCGCTCTTCTACCTGCTGATCCAGCGCGGCAGGCTGCAGAAGCTGGCCCGCTCGCTCCCGGGGCTGGAGGGGATCGACATCTACGCCTACCGCTTCGCGGGGCTCGGCTTCACCTTCTGGGCCATCGGGATGCTGGCCGGCTCCATCTGGGCCTACCAGTCCTGGGGGATCTTCTGGAACTGGGACCCGGTGCAGACCTGGTCCCTGGTGACCTGGTCCGTGTTCGGGATCTACCTGCACCTGCGGCGCTTCTTCTCCTGGCAGGGGGAGCGGGCCGCCTGGCTCTTCACCATCTGCTTCGTGCTCACCCTGGTGTCGCTGTTCCTGACGCCGCTCTTCGAGTCGTCCATTCATGCGGAATATTTCAAGTAAGGCCTGGTCCAGGCGCCGGAGAGGCCGGGTGCGCGGGCACGGCACGCGCCAGCGGGGAGGCCGCGCCATGACACGGGGTGGCAACCGATGCCGATGAGCCCCGCACTGCTCCTGAAGCTGCTGCGGGTCTTCTGGCGCATGCGCCGGGGGAAGCCGACCTTCGTGAGCTTCAACTCGCTGAACGCCTGCAACCAGGCCTGCCCGATGTGCGCGGTCTGGCGCCGGGACGGGGCGATGCTCTCGGTCGCCGAGATGGAGCCGATCTTCGCCGACCTCAAGGCGTTCGGCTTCCTGGTGACGGAGATCTCCGGGGGCGAGCCGTTCCTGCGGGCCGACATCTACCAGATCTTCGCCATGCTGGACCGGCTCGGCTTGCTCTACACGACGGCCACCAACGGCACCCTGCTGACGCCCGGGGGGATCGAGCGGCTGCGGGAGGCCCGGGGGCTCCTGCAGATCGCCTTCAGCCTCGATTCGCTGGTCCCGGAGCGCTACGCCTTCCTGCGCGGGCGCAACCTGCTCCCGACGGCCCTCGCCAACCTCGACCTGCTGCTCGCGGCGCGGCTCAGGGCGCCGGTCAAGATCAACCTGGTCATGAACCGGATCAACTTCCGGGAGACCTTCGCCTTCCTCGACCTGGCCCGGGAGCGCGGCATCCACCTCTCGGTGTTCCCGGTCAACCAGGGGGACGGCTTCTCCCACCGGCACTCCGACCCCCAGTTCGTGGCGAGCCCCGCGGAGCGGGAGGAGATGGCCGAGATCTTCCGCGAACTGGCCCGCCTGCGCCGGGCCGGGGAGCCGCTTTGGGAGTACAGCGGATTTTACCGGGGGGCGGCGGATTACGTGCTCGGCAAGCCGGTCGGCCCCTGCGACGCGGGGAGGCTCTACATCGACCTGAACGCGGACGGCCAGGTCGCGGTCTGCCTGGACCGTGAAGGGGTGGGCGACATCCGGACCGAGCCGATCGCCTCGCTCTGGGGGAGGCTCCAGTCGCAGGCGTGCGCGGTGCGGGGCTGCTCCGAGACGACTCCCTGCTTCTACACCTGCACCTACAACGTCTCCATCACCGCCCGGCACCAGGCCGCCTTTCTCCTGGAGACCGCCCGCGTCAGGTGGCGGCGCCTGCTGCGTGGCTAGGGGGAGCTCCCCGGCACTCCCGAACACCCGGCGCCCGGCGCGCCGGCGAGCCGATGCCCCGCCGGGCGCCGCCAATTCGCCGGGCGCGCCCCGCGAAAAGGCCGGGCGCCAGGCGGGGGAGCGCTGCCTGGCCGCCGGTCCCCCGTCCCATCCTTGAGGTTTACTCATCAACGCTGCGCCGCCTTGCGTTTTTTTTCGTTAACAATCGGGCAGTTCTCGGCAGCCCCGCTGCGGCGATACGGTAATGATGTTAAAAATTTGGCAGCGGGTGCAGCGCCGCCAGCGGTCCGCCGGACCGCCAAAAGGCGCCGGGCGCCTACCCCGGAGGTGTAATTTTGGCGGCGTTTTTGCTCCTCTCCGGCCAAGAGGTAATGGGCGCGCCCGTCCGGGCAAGCTGGCGGGAGCGCGGTCAGCGGCGCGGAGCCGGGTGGATGGCGCCGGGGGAGCCCCTGAAAAAATAATGCAAAAAACGCTTGCATTAATAGAACGATTTTTGTATTTTGTTGCACAACGGAAACTGCATAATTAAATAGAGATAAGGACAAGACTAAACCACCCGCGAGGGTGGGGCGGAAAGCCTAGGGTCTTACCAAGACAGCCGGGATGCCGAAATATCAGAACGTTGATATGCGGCCCCGGCTTTTTTGTGTCCCGGGCGCGGAAAAAATGCCGCTTGAGCAGGGGTGCCGGAGCTCCCCGGCGGTCCTGCCCGAGCGTCGGCAAAGGTCACTTGCAAGGGGGAAATATGTACAGATGGGTATCGGTTCTTTTGGCGCTGGCGTGTGCGCTACCGGTGCAGGCGGGGGCTGCGGCCTGGAAGCTCGGCGTCAAGGCCGCGACCGTCGGCGGCGGGATATCGGTGCGCGGCGCCGCTCCGGTCAGTTTCGCGAACGGCACGGTGTATTACAACTACACGACGTCGTCCGCCAACCCGAACACGGTCCCGGTGGCCGTCGCCCCGACCGGCAGCTGCTACCTGATCCAGAAGGTGGTGTACAACACCACGACGACGGTCACCGCCCCCTCCGCCCCCTGGACGCGCAACTTCACCCCGGCGGACGGGACCTCCCAGCTCGCGGTCGCCTATTTCTACGCCACGCAGCTGAGCGTCTCGGCGAGCGTCGCCGGGAACGGGGGGGGGACGGTGAGTCCCACCAGCTCGTTTCTGTTCAGCTGCGGCTCGACACCGTCGTCCGACATCGTGTACAACTTCACCCCCAACGCCGGGGAGAGCGTCGCGGCGATCAGCAACGTCCCTGCCGGCGCGATCTAGACCGGGTCGTTCGGCGTCACCGGCGGGGCGGTCAGCATCACGGTACCCCAGGCGGTGGCGGCGACCCTCTCCGGGAGCCTGAACATGGTGGCGACCTTCTCGGGAGTCAGCGCCAACGCCGGCTACTCGCAGACCGCCTTCCCGGGACAGACCGTGACCCTGGCCGGTTCGGCGATCCCCGCCGCCGGGGCGAGCTTCAGCTGGCTCCCCTCCGGGGGAAACCCCGCGCCGGTCACCCTTTCCGACCCCGCCGCCGCCTCCCCCTCCTTCACCGCCCCCGCGGCCAACGGGACCTACTACTTCAACCTGTCGGTGAACGGCGGAGCGGCGCAGGCGAGCACGGCCGTCTACGTCTCCAATTCCAACCCCTCCGCGGCCCGCTTTCTCTGCGTCGGGTGCCACCAGAACTCGAACATCGGCCCGGGTGTCTACCAGCTCTGGTCCTCCTCCCGGCACAGCCGGTTCTCCCAGAACTCCTGCCAGGCCTGCCACGTCGGCGACGCCAACGGCGCGCATCCCGGCACCCTCATCAGCGGGAGCGTGAACGAGACGACCTTCACCTACGTGAGCTCCGGCGCGGTCTTCTGCCTCAACTGCCACAACCCCGCCATCGTCGCATCCTACAACGGCTCGCTGCACCCGGCCAACTCGGTCACCTGCGGCTCGTGCCACACCTCCGGCGTGCACGACACGGACTTCAACCCGACAGCCTGCGACGGCTGCCACCGCGACGGCTCCGGCAACGTCCCGCTGCACCCCCTGGCGATCGGGACCAGCAGCTGCGTCTCCTGCCACGACCCCCACTCCACGATGGCGATGGCCGGCGCTCCCGGGAGCCACTTCAACAACCTGACGGGCGCGGGGTACCCGGCCTCCTACATGACCTCCCGGTCCAACTGCTCCAACTGCCACGACGGCACCCCGGCCAACCAGCTGATCCGCAAGCAGTGGGACGTCGCCGGACACGGCGCCACCACGGAGCCCCCCTGGGCCTCCCAGGACTTCAAGACCAAGCCGGGGTGCGTGCGCTGCCACACGACGACGGGGTTCATCGCCTACTCGACCGGGAGGGTGACCGCGGCCTGGGGGGTGGCTTCCGACAAGACCAAGGAGGTGCTCACCTGCATCGGCTGCCACAGCGACATCAGCGCCGGAACGGTGCGCTCCGTCACCCCGGCCCGCCCCTTCGCCGACGACAGCTACCAGAACCGCAACGTGGGGGCCTCCAACGTCTGCATGGACTGCCACAGCGGCACCAACAACGGCAATAGCATCCAGCTGCTGGTGGGGACGGCGGATTTCAGCAACCAGCCGTTCGTCGCGCCCCATTACCTGGCGGCCGGCGGCACCCTGCACGCCGTCTCCGGGTACCACTTCCCCGGCGGGAGCTACGCCTTCTACTCCAGCAACACGCACCGCGGCATCGGCATCGCCAACAACAACGGGACCGGAAGCGCGGGACCCTGCGTCGGCTGCCACATGTCCGCGTCCCAGGACCATCTCTTCAAGACGGTGAGCGCCGACAGCAGCGGCAACATCAGCGCCATCACCGCCACGGTCTGCGTCAACTGCCACGCGGGCTCCCTCGGGGTGGCCCAGTTGAACGCGGACAAGACCCTCTTCGTCAACGCCCTGACCGTCCTGAAGGCGCAGCTCGCCGCCCGGGGCTTCGTCCCCTCGCCGGGCTACCCCTTCTTCAGCAACACCAACTGGGGGGCCGGCCAGGACGGCGCCAACGTCATGGGAGCGGCCTTCAACTACGTGCTGATGGCCTCCGAGCCGGGCGCCTACACGCACAACTCGCGCTACGCCAGGCAGCTGGTGCTCGACTCCATCGACTACCTGGACAACGGACAGCTGGACAACTCGGTGACGACCCTGGCGGTGCCGACCCTGCTCGCCTCCGGGGCGATCTCCCAGGCGGTCGCCGACAGCTTCACCAGCTACCAGGCGAAGAAGGACCAGTGCACCGTCTGCCACGGCGGGACGGCGGCCTCCGCGGCCCCGATGGCGACCAACGCCCACCCGGCCCACCTGAGCGGCCCCTACGGGCCCGGGCTCTACCTCGGCTCAAGCCTATCCTCCTGCCAGGCCTGCCACCCCTTCGGCCCCGCCACCCACATGAACGGCAGCGTCGACCTCGCCTCCGGCGCCGGCTCGGCCTGCCAGGGGTGCCACGCCGGCGCGCCCCCCGCCTGGAACGCGACGGCCCGGCTGGACTGCACCGGCTGCCACGCGGCGCTCCCGGCGGTGCTCCCCAACGGGGTCGCCGCCCCCTACAAGGCGAGCTTCGCCTCCTCCGGGCACGGCCAGTACCCCGCCAGCAACGGGTGCACGATCTGCCACGACCCGAACTCGAGCCACATCTCCGGGACGCTCGGGAGCTACACCCGGCTCCTTTTGCCCAACGACAACAACCTGTGCGCCTCCTGCCACTCCAACGCCGCCCTGGTGCGGCCGGCCTTCCTCAACCTGAGCAGCCACGTCACCAAGGACGGGCGCACCCTGGGGTGCCGGGAGTGCCACGACCCGCACGGCACGGGCAACCTCTCGATGATCCGCCAGACCATCAACGGCACGACGATCGTCTTCACGGACAACGTGAACGGGCTGGTCGACCCGGTGGGGAACCGCGGCCTGTGCCAGGTCTGCCACACGCTCACCAGCCACTACCTGGCGGGGGTGCCGGAGACCGGGCACTACGCCTCCGGCTGCCTCAACTGCCACAGCCACAACAGCCCGGGCGGCGCCTTCAGGCCGGTCGGGGGGGCGTGCGACTCCTGCCACGGCTACCCGCCGGTCCCGAAAAACACCGGGAGCAACTTCGGCACCGCCAACAACTACGCCAACGCCCGCTACGAGGACTACTCCGGGGGGGGGGGGCGCGCACCAGGCGACGCCGCACATCTCCCCCTTCGCCGTCGCCTCCGAGGGGTGGGCCAACTGCACGATCTGCCACAACGGTGGCCAGACCGGATCGACCCCCTACCACAGGATGGCGACTCCGGTGGCGAGCCACATCGACAGCGTGACCGTCCTGGTCGACCCGGCGCTGCGCTTCGCCGACGGGTTCACCGTCTACACCGGCGCCAAGCGCGTCAACCAGCCTGCCCGCAGCACGACCGGCAGCTGCTTCAATATAAGCTGCCACATGGCCCAGTCGCCGCGCTGGAGCACGGAACGCTAGCGGGCTGTTGCCCACCAATACACAAGGAGGCTCAAAAGATGGACAACTGTAAACGTTTCACCGCGCTCAGGCTGGCGGCGCTGCTGCTGGCGCTCGGGGCCCTGCTCGCCTTTGCGCAGGCGGCGCAGGCGGCGCCCCAGTACAACCTATCCTGCATCGCCTGCCACCAGATGCCGCCGCTCGACTCGGCGACCGCCAAGAAGAACCCCTACACCGGCGCGGTCCCCGGCAACCACCAGGGGCACGCCGCCGCCCAGGTGGCGAGCTGCGTGGTCTGCCACGGACCGGGAGTCACCAGCTACAGCACCACGCACCGCTCCAAGACCATCGCGCTGAGCGACGCGCTGGGCTACAGCCGCAAAGCGGTCGGCGGCTTCCTGAACCAGACCTCGGTCCCCCCGAGCCCGCTCGGCTCCTGCTCCTCCGTCGCCTGCCACTCCGACGGCAAGGGGCACCTGGCCGCGACGCCCGCCTGGGGAAGCGCCCCCTTCGCAGCCCCCGCCGACTGCGCCCGCTGCCACGGCGTGGCCCCCGCCACCGGCAACCACCCGATCACCGGCTCCAAGCACGCCGCCTACTTCGGGACCGGGACCGGCTCCTGCGTCAAGTGCCATGCGGACCACACGGTCGAGGCCAAACCGTTCGGCCACGCCTCCAGCGCCGGGCACCGCGCCATCGGGGTGCAGTTCGCCGGCGGCGGCAGCTTCGCCGGCACGACCTGCGCCACGCTCTACTGCCACAGTAACGGCAAGGGGACCTTCTCCACCCCGACCTGGGGCGCCACGCTGGACTGCACCGGCTGCCACGGCTCCGCGACCCTCCCCGGCCCGGCCCCCCTCTCCGGCAAGCACGCGAACCACCTGAACAACGCCGCCTTGCTGGGGACCAACTACGGCTGCATCGAGTGCCACTCCGCCACGGTCAGCTCCAACACGGCGATCGCCGACTTCACCAAGCACGCCGACGGCTCCGTCGAGGTGGCCGGCGCCCACGTCGGGAGCGAGACGGCGGGGAGCACCTGCGCCACCTCCTACTGCCACTCGGACGGCAAGGGGACCCAGAAGAGCGTGACCTGGGTCCAGACCCAGACCCTGGACTGCAAGGGGTGCCACGGCTCGGACGCCGCGCCGGCCTTCGCCTCGCTGGCCGGCGAGCCGAACTACGCCAACGGCGGCTCCGGCGCGATCCGCGCCAACAACCACCAGGTCCACGTCTCGGGAGCCGCGGACTGCCAGAACTGCCACGCCAGCACGACGGCCACCGGACTCGCGATCCTGGCGGGGGCGCCGCACACCAACGGCAGCATCGACGTGGTGGCCGGCAACGGCAAGAGCTTCACGGTCGCCGGCAAGACCTGCTCCAACGTGAGCTGCCACAGCGGCAACGGCATCATCGCGAGCGTGGCGCCCGCCACCTGGGGCGCCTCGCTTGGCTGCAACGGCTGCCACGGCGACGCCAGCAGCCTCGCCACCAACGCCCACGCCAAGCACGTACAGGGCAAGGGGTATGCCTGCGCCACCTGCCACGCCGCCACCGCCACCGGCTCCACGGTCATCCTGAACCCCGCCCTGCACGGCGACGGGATCGTCGAGGTGGCAGGTGCATCGATCACCGGCTACACCGCCGCCACCAAGAGCTGCGCCACCGCGGCCTGCCACGGCGGCTCCACCCCGGTCTGGAACAATCTGGCCACCGGCGGCTGCGGCTCCTGCCATGCGGCGCTCTCCACGACCGGCGGGGTCATCGCCACCAACGGCCACAACGCCCACTTCAACGCCGCCTACGGACCGGCCCTGGCAGCGAGCACGGCCAACAGCTGCGCGGTCTGCCACCTCTACACGACCGATACCGCGGCGACCCACGACAACGGCAGCGTCGACCTCGCCGCCGGCTTCGCCAAGGTCGGCACCTGCACCGGCTGCCACGCCCAGAGCACCAACTGGACCGGCGGGCGGGTGAGTTGCGAGAGCTGCCACTCCACGGCGGGCGGCCCGCTCTCCGTCATCGGCGGCCTCACCGCCCAGGACAAGACGCTCTCCGCCACGGCCGGCCACGGCAAGGCTGGGATCGGCCAGGCCTGCACCGCCTGCCACGACAACGGCTCGGCCCACATAAGCTCCGCTTTGGGAACCACGACCCGCCTGCTCCCGGGGCTCACCGGCGCGGCCAACACCGAGTGCAACTACTGCCACACCAACCCGGCCGTCGTGACCCCCGCCCACCTCAACATGCAGGTCCACGTCGGCAGCGGCGCCACCTGCGCCGCCTGCCACGACCCGCACGGCACGACCAACGCCAACGAGGTGCGCACCTCGTTGAACGCCACGACGGTCGCCTTCGGGGGGACCGACTTCGTGAACGCGCAGGGAACCGGCGTCTGCCAGGCCTGCCACAGCGCGACCGCCTACTACAAGAAAGGGGTCGCCGAAACCAACCACCCGGCGACCGGCTGCCTCACCTGCCACGCGCACAACGCCTCCAGCGGCACGGCCTTCGAGCCGAACCGCGCCTGCGACTCCTGCCACGGCTATCCGCCGGCACCGAGGAAGGTCACCACGGCGGTAGCCTTCGGGGTCCAGGGTAACTGGTCCTCCGCACGCTTCGAGGACTACTCCGGCGGCGGCGCGCACCTGGTGGCCGGCCATATCCCGAAGAACGCCAGGGTCTCGGACGGCTGGCTGAACTGCATCCCCTGCCACGCCGGCGGAGCCGCGGCCCACGCCAAGATCATCCCCGCGCGCAGCCACGTGGAGAACGTCACCGTGAAGGTCGACCCGCAGTACCGCTTCAGCAATGACGTGCTCATATCGTACACGAGCGCCAAGATGGTAAGCGGCGGCATCAACAAGACGGGAAGCTGTTTCAACGTAAGCTGCCATATGGCACAGACGCCCAAGTGGAGTATCGAACGATAGCACTCCCTTCGGGGAGCGCAGGAGAACACGGCCGGCGGGGGGCGAACTCCCCCCGCCGGCAGTATCAGGAAAAAGTGGTACTGTCACAAGTTGATTATTGATCGGAATTAAATGTGAGCTAAGCTTTAGGGCGCAGTTCCAAGGTTTCTGAACCTGCACCCCGGTCTAGTGTTTAGATAAGGAGTAGAATATGACGAGCCCCCGCAATCTGGTTTGGTCCAAGCTTCGCGTGCCGGCCCTGCTGGCCGCACTCGGGATGGTGCTTTGCTCCGGAAACCGTGTGCAGGCAGCGCCGCAATACAGTTACAGTTGCGATTTTTGCCACCACATGCCGCCGCTTGACTCGGCCAACGGCAAGCGACTCGCCGCGAGCGGCGCCGTCATGGGGAACCACCAGAGCCATGCGGGAACGACTGCAGCCAGTTGCGTGAAATGCCACGGCAACGCCGTGCTGGTCTACCCGAACGGCCACCGGGACAAGGCGATCCAGGTGCAGGGGAACATCAACGGCTCTCCGCTGGGCGCCCTCTACAGCAGGGGCTTCGTCAACCAGACCTCGGTCCCGCCCAACCCGCTGGGGAGCTGCTCCAACGTGAACTGCCACTTCGAGCAGGCGACCCCCTCCTGGGGGGGGGCGCCCTTCAGCGCGCCGGCGAGCTGCAGCGGCTGCCACGGCGCGCCCCCCTCCGGGGGCGCAACGGGAAGCGCCGGGAGCCACGCCCGCCACGACAGCTACTTCTCTGGCAGCGCGGGGTGCGTCAAGTGCCACCCCAACCGCCTCGCCGACCCGAGCCCCTTCGCCCACGCGACGAGCGCCGCGACCGCCAGGATCAAGGTGACCCCGGCCGACCCCGCGGGGGTCGCCAGCGGCTCCTACAGCGGAACCGGCGCCAACTTCCTGCCGAGCCAGGGGGCGGCGCAGAGCTTCGGCGCCTGCTCCAACAACTACTGCCACTCGACCGGCAACCCCGCCGTCGCCCCCGCGAGCCTGCCGGCGGCCTACGCCGGCTCCGGCTACGCGAGCGTCACCTGGGGGAGCGGGACCCTGGCCTGCAACGCCTGCCACGGCCGCTCCACCGTTAACGGCATGCCGGACTACGCCAACGCCGGGACCCCGGGGAGCGCGACCGCCAACAGCCACGCGAAGCACGTCGCCGGGAGCGCCATCGCCTGCAGCGAGTGCCACTACTCGACCACCAAGAACGGCAGCTCCATCCGCCCGATCTTCCCGAGCAGCCACCTGAACAAGACGGCGGAGGTCTTCTTCAACCTGAGCGGCTCCAACAAGGCGGGAAGCTACACGGCGGGGGTCGGCGCCAAGAGCTGCGCCAACACCTACTGCCACGGCTCGGCCGCCATCCAGTGGGGCGGGGCGTCGCTTGCCTGCAACTCCTGCCACGGGGCGAGCAACGCCGGCGACCTCTCCGCGGGCGCCGCGGCGGGGCACGCCATCCACGTCGCCACGGCGACCGTCTTCAGCAACCTGACCGGCTCCAGCCAGACCAGCAGCTCCGCCTACGTCTTCGCCTGCAAGAGCTGCCACCCGACCGGTTCGCACGCGACCGGGCCGGCGAGCGCGCTCTCCTCCGCGGGGATCGGCGGGAGCTCCCTCTCCGCCGCCCAGTACACGGCGGGCGCCACCTCGCTCGCCGACAGCAAGGGGTTCAAGTACACCGCCGGGAGCTGCTCCACTAACGCCTGCCACAGCAACGGCCGGGGCGGGGCGCCGCTTTTGACCGTCTCCTGGAGCGCGGCCGCCACCGGGAGCTGCCTCTCCTGCCACGACGGCAAGCAGACCGGGGCGACCGCCAGCACCCTGTCGGCCCGGCACGACCGGCACATGAACCCGACCGGCAACCCCCTGATCGGCCAGGGCAACGGCCTCAACTGCGCGGACTGCCACGCGAAGACCGTCTCCGGCAACACGACGGTGGCCAACAAGACCCGGCACGTGAACGGCTTCGTGGACTACTCGGGGCTCCGGGCGGGCGGCAGCGCCCGCTACAACGCGGCCACCAAGGTCTGCTCCAACGTCTACTGCCACTCCAACGGCAACCCCGGCGCCATCGTCTACGTCAACATGACCGGATCCAAGGCCTGGAGCGGCACGGCGACGCTCTCCTGCAACGGCTGCCACGGCAGAAGCGGCGCCCTGGGCGCCCCCGACTACGCCAACGGCGGCGCGGCACCGCTTGCCACCGCCAACAGCCACGCGAAGCACGTGGCGGGGGCCGCCGACACGACCGTCTGCTCCACCTGCCACGTGAAGACCGCGAGCCAGGTCGCCGGCGCCAGGTTCAGGGATTACACCGGCGCGGGCTACCACCTAAACGGCACCCCCAACGTCTACTTCAACGCCGCCAAGGCAGGCGCGACCGCGAGCTTCACCCAGGCGAGCGGCACCTGCTCCAACGTGAGCTGCCACGGCGGAACCGGCAGCTCCGCGGTCTGGGGCTCCAGCATGAACTGCCAGGACTGCCACGGCAACGGCGCGGCCGCCTCCGTCGCCGACTTCGGCGCGGGCTTCTGGAACAACGGGACCATCTCCAAGTTCCAGATGACCGGCACCGGCTCCTGGGCCGGCAACGGGCACGGGCTCGCCACCGGGAGCTACCCGGGGTCGGCGAACCCCGCGGCCAACTTCGGGGCGGTCGCCAACGGGTGCGAGTTCTGCCACGACTCGACCGTGGGTCACAACCTCGCGACCAACCCCTTCCGCCTCAGGAACTACTCCACCGCGAGCTACGGCCGCAACGCCGTCTGCCTGACCTGCCACTCTTCGACCGGCGCCGGGGTGACGCTGGGGAGCACCACCCGGAAGCGGACCACCTCGGCCGCGGTCGAGGCGGACCACGGCGGCGCGAAGCACTCCGCGGCGCTCTCCGGCGGCCAGTTCTGCTGGGACTGCCACGACCCGCACGGCACCGGGCTCAACAGCGCCGGCGGCGCCAACCAGGAGATGATCCGCAACAACCCGGCCCTGGTCTCCAGCAACGCGACCGGCGCCCCGACCAGCACCAGCGCCACGGCGGCGGTCTTCACGCTCTCCGCGACGCCGACCGGCACCGACTACGCCAAGAGCGCTGCCCCCTTCAACGGCATCTGCAACGTCTGCCACACGACGACGAGCCACTACACGACGGCCTCGGGCGACAGCCACAACTCGACCACCCGCTGCATCTCCTGCCACTCCCACGCGGGGACCAGCCACGGCTCCACCGCCTTCACCCCGACCGGCGGCGGCGACTGCACCAGCTGCCACGCGACCCAGCAGGGGACCGGCACCCGCCAGGTGGTGGGGACCGACACGACCCAGGTCTCGCACCACATCCAGGGGACCAGCGTCAACGCGGCGAGCTGCGTCGTCTGCCACGAGCAGAGCGTCTTCGGGCACCAGGTGGCCGGCGACGTCGCGGTCGGCATGTTCAACCAGGATTCCGGCGCGGCTCTTGGCTACGACGGCACGACGGCGACCGCGGCCAACCTGGAGAACTCCTGCAACAGCTGCCACGACAGTAACGGCGCCTCGCGGCTGGGAGCCAACGCGCTCAAGCCGTTCGCCGACTCCGGCGACGGCAACGCGCCCCCCTTCATCGACTGGTCCACCGGCAAGCAGGCGCACAGCGCCAGCATGGCCTGCTTCAACTGCCACGGCAACTCGGCCGGGGTGGCCGGCAACACGCTCAACCCGAAGTACAACGCCCACGGCTCCGCCACGGCGAAGCTGCTGCAGTACGCCTACAGCGCGACCGACACCATGACGACGGCGGCCAACTTCTGCTACAACTGCCACGGCACGACGATCGCGGGGGGGGTGACCTCCCCCTCCATCCAGGCGGCGGTGAACCTCTCCGCCTCCATCGGCCACAAGAACGAGAAGTGCTCCGACTGCCACGACCAGCACTCCGCCAAGCCCGGCCTGCACACGGCGGGACCCAGCTCCCCCCTGGCGCCGGTACTGAACGGCGTCCCCGGCAAGGGGGGGTGGCCGGCGACCAACCCGGCGATGGCGACGGTCTGGACCGGCACCGGGACCCTGACGGTCGGCTACACGGCGAAGCCCGCGGCGACCAGGGAGTACGAGATCTGCTTCAAGTGCCACGCGGGGAGCGTGCCGGCGCCCGCCGGCTACACGGTCGGCCCGCTGCGCATGACCGACGTCAGCCTGGAGTTCAACCCGGCCAACAAGTCGGGGCACCCGGTGGTGGCGAGCCTGAACTCGTTCACCGGCTCCTCGACGCCGCAGGCGCTGCTGGCGAGCGCCATGGTGGCCCCCTGGAGCGCGGTCGGCACCCAGACCATGACCTGCTCCGACTGCCACGGCTCCGGCGGGGCGGGGGCCATGGGGCCGCACGGCTCCAGCGTGCGCTGGATGCTGACCGGCGCCAACCAGGCCTGGCCCTTCACCACGACGGCCGCCAACGGCACCAATACCGGCACCCCCTGGCTTTTGGGGAACGCCACCTCCGGCACGGCGCCCAACAAGCTGTTCTGCCTGAACTGCCACGTGGTGGCGGGCTCCAACGGGGTGCACCAGGCGGTGGCGACCTCCGGGCAGCACACGAGCTGGGCCAACACGGCGCGCGCCGCCTGCGTCTCCTGCCACATCAGGGTGCCGCACGGCGCCAAGACCTCCCGCCTGTTGCGCCTCGGGACCGCGGCGGTGCTCGGGCGCTACGCCCCGGACGGCAACGGCAACGAGGTGGGGACCAGCACCCAGCAGGTCATGAGCAAGTACACCAAGGGGACCCAGACCTCGAACCGGCGCGGCTCCTGGACCGGGGTCGGCTGCACCGAGCACACGGGGGGGACCGACACCTGGTAACGGCCTGACCCGCCATGCCCGACAGGGAGAGCCGGGGGATCCCTCCCCCGGCTCTCCCTCGTTCAGGGGACCCCGCCGGCGGGCGCTCCCCTGCTTGCGGCCGAGGGAAACTCCGGACGGTTCGTCGTCGTATTGGCTTGAATTAACTGTGCCTTTAGCCAATCGTTACTAATGGGAAAAAGCAGGGGAATCTCCCGGTAGTTTGCATATTTTTACTGACAAAACCGCCGAGGCTACGTAAAATGAGCGCTCCTGTTTCGCTTAAATAGCGTCAGTGTCGCGAAGCACAAGCGATAGAGGATGATCCAAGAAGGAGTAGCCATATGAGCATCAAGCGGGTGGCCCTGATAACTCCGCCCTACCACTCCGGAGTCGTCGAGTCGGCCGGGACCTGGCTGAACGTCGGCTTCGTCTACCTGGCGGGGTCGTTGCGCGCCGCGGGGTACCAAGTCGACTATTACGACGCCATGTCGCTGTGGCACAAGTGGCCCGAGATAGAGGCGCGCATCCGCGCCTTCAACCCGGACGTGGTGGCGACCACCTCGTTCACCGCCTCCGTGGCCCACGCGCTGGAGCTCACCGCCCTCGCCAAGCAGATCAACCCCGGGATCGTGACGGTGCACGGCAACGTCCACGCCACCTTCTGCTACACCGAGATGCTGGAGGCGGAGCACGACACGGTGGACTTCATCGTGCGCGGCGAGGGGGAGGTGACGCTCCCCAGCCTGCTGGACTGCCTGAACGCCGGAGGGGACCCGGCGGGAATCCCGGGGCTCGCCTTCTGGCGCGACGGCGCCGTCGTCGCCACCCCCAAGGCCCCCTACATCAAGGACCTCGACGCCCTCCCGACCGCCTGGGACCTGGTGGAGTGGCCCATCTACACCTACCGCGCCAAGCACAACGCGCGCCTGGCCATCGTATCCTCCTCGCGCGGCTGCATGGAGAAGTGCTCCTTCTGCTCGCAGCAGCTGTTCTGGGGGCAGTCCTGGCGCGCCAGGAGCCCGGAGAACTTCGTCGCCGAGCTGGAAATGCTGCGGGACAGCTACGGCGTCGAGGTGGCGATGCTCTCCGACGAGATCCCGACCTTCGACCGGGAGCGCTGGGTGGCGATCCTGGACCTGATGATAGAGCGCAAGGTGGGGGTGAAGCTCCTCCTGGAGACCCGGGTGGACGACATCCTGCGCGACGAGGACATCATGGGGCGCTACCGCGAGGCAGGCGTGGAGCACATCTACGTCGGGGTGGAGTCCTGCGACCAGGCGACCCTCGACCTCTTCAACAAGAACACCAAGGTGGGGCAGAGTAAGGCCGCCATCGACATCATCAACAACGCGGACATCGTCTCGGAGACCTCCTTCGTGCTCGGCATGCCGGACGACACCCCGGAGTCGATCGCGGCGGTCGTCGAGCTCGCCAAGCACTACAACCCGGACATGGGTTTCTTCCTGGCGATCGCCCCCTGGCCCTACGCCGAGCTCTACCCGCAGCTGGAGCCGTACGTGGCGACCAAGGACTACCGCAAGTACAACCTGGTGGAGCCGGTGGTGAAGCCGAAGCAGATGACCCTGCAGGAGCTGGAGCGCGAGCTCGGCAAGGCGGCCCAGAAGTTCTTCATGCACAAGTTCCAGCAGCTGCACGAGCTCTCCCCCTGGAAGCAGGAGTTCATGCTCTCCGTGCTCGACCTGCTGATCAACCACTCCTACCTGGCGGGGCAGATGAAGAGCGCCATGCGGGAGGGGAAGGAGATGCCCCCCGAGGTGCGCGCCCTGCTCAAGGGGATGCAGGGACGGGGGAAAGGGATGCCGGAAGGCGACGGGCACCCGCACAACTTCGCACCGATACCTTAACACGGGAAGGGCGCAAGGTGGACTGCCGGCTGGTGCACCTTGGGTGGAGCAATCAAAAAAGGTGAAGGATGAAGGTGTAACGCCTTTTCTGGTGTTTTCACCCTGCGCCCTTCACCTTTCACGTTTATAGGAGCTGAGCATGGAAACCATCAAGAAGGTCGCCGTGGTGCTAAACGGCTTCATCCACGATTTCGCCACCGGTTACTGGCTCTCCGACCTGATAGCGATCTACCTGCTGCACGGCCACCGGGGCGACTCGGCGGCGCTCGCCGGGCTCTTGGGCGGGATCGAGCGCTTCTTCTTCTGGAACGCCGTCGCGGCGGCGGTCACCATCTTCGCCACCGGGGGGATGCGCACCTTCACCTACGTCGACAACTTCTACGGCCCGGAGGCCGAGGCGACCCGACGCAAGATGCTGATCATAAAACACGTCCTGCTGTTCGTCATCATCGGCTCCGGGAGCTACTGGGCCTACTGCACGGCGTACAGCTGAGGCGGCCTCACGATCAAGGAGGGGAGGCGCCGCCCCGAATCGGTCTGCGCCAGAACCCGGGGACAAAAAAAGCCGCCGCCCCTCTTCGGGTCGGCGGCTTTCCTGTCTGCTGGGGGCGGGCCCGCGGGGCCGGCCTCCCGGTGGCGGGCCGGGCGCCGGGTCAGGCGGCGGCGTTGGCCCGCTCCCGCTCGGTGGCGTCGTCCATGACCTTGTAGGCGCAGAACTCGCCGCACATGGTGCAGGCGCCGTGGTCCGCCACCCCCGACTCGGCCCGCAGGCGCCGCGCCTTCTCCGGGTCGATGGCGAGCGCGAACTGCCCCTCCCAGTCGAGCTTCTTGCGGCAGCGCGCCATCTGGGTGTCCTTCTCCATGGCCCCCTTGACCCCCTTGACGATGTCGGCCGCGTGCGCCGCGATGCGGCAGGCCATGACCCCTTCCCTGACGTCCTCGACGCTCGGGAGCCGCAGGTGCTCGCTCGGCGTCACGTAGCAGAGGAAGTCGGCGCCGGCCGCGGCCGCGATGGTCCCGCCGATGGCGGAGGTGATGTGGTCGTAGCCCGGCGCTATGTCGGTCACCAGGGGGCCCAGCACGTAGAAGGGGGCCCCGTGGCAGAGGCGCTTTTGCAGCAGGATGTTGGCCTCGATCTGGTTCAGCGGCATGTGGCCGGGCCCCTCGATCATGACCTGCACCCCGAACTCCTGCGCCCTCTGGGTCAGCTCCCCGAGGATGATCAGCTCGTGGATCTGGGCGCGGTCGGTGGCGTCGGCCAGGCACCCCGGGCGGAAGCCGTCCCCAAGCGACAGGGTCATGTCGTAGGCCTTGACGATCGCGAGCAGCCGGTCGAAGTGCTCGAAGAGCGGGTTCTCCGCGTTGTTGTGCGCCATCCACTCGATGGTGAAGGCGCCGCCCCGGGAGACCACGTCCATGATGCGCCCCTCGCGCCGCATCCGCTCCACGGTGGCGCGGGTCACCCCGCAGTGCACCGTGATGAAGTCGACGCCGTCCTCGGCGTGCTTCAGCACCCCGGCGAAGATGTCCTCGACGGTCATGTCGACGATCGCCTTGTTCTGGTTCCTGACCGCGTCGAGCGCCGCCTGGTACAGCGGGACGGTCCCGATGCAGGCCGGGGTCTCGGCGATGATGGCGCGGCGGATCTCGTCGACCGGCCCCCCGGTGGAGAGGTCCATGATCGCGTCGGCGCCCGCCGCCACCGCCACCCGCGCCTTCTCCAGCTCCTTCTCGATGCTGAGGTCGTCGGCGGAGGAGCCGATGTTGGCGTTCACCTTGGTCTTGAGGCCGCGGCCGACGGCGAGCGGCGTGCCGTTTTGGTGCTTGTTGTTGTGGCAGATGATGATGTTCCCGGCGGCTATTCCCGCGCGGATGAATTCGGGCTCTACCCCCTCGGCGAGGGCTGCGCCGCGCATCTTGTCGGTGATGATCCCCTGGCGGGCGCTTTCAAGCTGGGTCATGGCTGCTCCTGTCGTGCTGTATTGAAATCGTTGAGTGGTCGGGTCGGGTCGTTGGGTCGTTGAGTCGTTGGATCGTTGGATCGTTGGATCGTTGGGTCGTCGGGTCGTCGGGTCGTCGGGTCGTTGGAGCGTCGGGCCGTCACGGCTCGGCCTGGTCCTTTGCCGCCAGAAAGTGGTTCACCGGCCCGTGCCCCCGCCCCAGCGGGTGGGCGAACTTGATGGCACGGGTGATGAAGAGCTTGGCGCGCAGCACGGCGCCCGGCAGCGGCTCCCCCTGGGCGAGGAAGCTCGCGATCGCCGAGGCGAGGGCGCAGCCGGTGCCGTGCGTGTTGCGGGAGAGGGTGCGCGGCGCGCTGAAGCGGGTGAAGCCGACCCCGTCGAAGAGGATGTCGGTCACCACCCCGTCGCTTAGGTGCCCCCCCTTGACCAGCACGTTGCGGGCTCCCATCAGGTGCAGCGCCCGGGCCGCGAGCTCCATCCCGGCGGCGTCCGTGATGCTCAGACCGGTGAGCCGCTCGGCCTCCGGGATGTTCGGGGTCAGGAGGTAGCAAAGCGGGATCAGGCGCTGCTTCAGGACGGTCAGCGCCCCCTCCTCCAAGAGCGCCGTCCCCCCTTTCGCGCTCATGACCGTGTCGAGCACGACCATCCGGATCCGCCGGGAGCGCAGGCTGTCGGCGAGGACCTCGGCGTGCTCCGCCGAAAAGAGCATGCCGACCTTCACCACGTCGATCGGGAGGTCCGAGAGGACCGCCTCGATCTGCTGGGCGAGGAAGGCGGGAGGCACCGGGTGGATGGCGGAGACCCCCCGGGTGTTCTGGGCGGTCAGGGCGGTGAGCGCCGAGGCGCCGTAGCTCCCGAGGAGCGCGATGGTCTTCAGGTCCCCCTGGATCCCGGCGCCGCCTCCCGAGTCCGAGCCGGCGACGGTCAGCACCGCCCCGCGGGGGTAGGGGGCGCGCCTGTTGAAGAGCAGCGCCAGCTCGCAGGCGGCCAGGCCCGGGGAGCGGGTCGAGAGCACGGAGGAGATCACGGCGACCGCGTCCGCGCCGCAGTCGATCAGCGCGCCGGCGTTGTCCCTGGTGATCCCGCCGATCGCCACCACCGGGATCTGCAGCGCCTGCTTCAGGGTGGCGAGCGCCTTGGGGCCCTGGACCGCCGGCACCTCCTTGGACGAGGTCGGGTAGACCGCCCCGAAGCCGACGTAATCGGCCCCCGCCTGCTGCGCCGCCAGCGCCTCCTCCAGACAGTGGGTGGAGATCCCCAGGAGCTTGCCGGGGCCGAGCGCCGCGCGGGCGGCCGCCGGGTCGCCGTCCTCCTGCCCCAGGTGCAGCCCGTCGGCGTCCAGCGCCCGGGCGAGCTCCAGGTCGTCGTTCACGATGAAGCTGACCTGGTACCTCAGGCAGAGGGCCTTGAGCTCGCGGCCGAGCTCCAGGCGCTCCGGGAGGCCGCGCTCCTTGTCCCGGTACTGCAGGGTGCGGACCCCTCCGGAGAGCGCCGCGCGCACCCGCTCCAGCAGGCGCTCCCCCTGGTCAGTGACCAGGTAGAGCCCGGCGACGCTCTTCCCCTTCCCGCTATGGTCCACCACGAGCTTCAGCAAAGGTTCGGTCCTTTTTACCCAATGTTGCCGGACAGCGGGTCCGGGTGCCGCGGAGCTTCCCCTTCCGCTCCCGGATTTTCCCGGCCCCGAACGGAAAAAAGCCGCGACGGGAAGGTCACGGCTCCGGCAAACAGGGACGGTTCGGAGTGCGCGCCGCTTCCCTACGCCGGTTTTACCCGGATCAGGTTCGAAGGGTCTCAGGCTTGGCGCCTGTCTCAGTTCTTGCGAACTCCCCCAGCTGGCCAGATACTTGTCAGGTCAAGTTAATGGAATCCTCTTGGAAAGTCAACTGTTTTCGGGTTTTTGCCTTTACAGCGGGGGGCAGAAGTGGTAGATAGTTCGGATGGCCGGCCCCGCCCGGGGCCCGCACCCCCCCCCGGGGCGGGGGGGCCTCCACGCAGCACGACCGCCTCGCCGCATCGGGAACCAACTCATGGACAGCCGCCCAACAGTCGCGGAAATCAACCTGGCAGCGCTCAGACACAACTACGGCGTCATAGCCCGCAGGACCCCCGAGGGGTGCGGGGTCCTCGCGGTCGTCAAGGCGGACGCCTACGGTCACGGCTTCATGGACGTCGCCCTGGAGCTGGAGGCGCTCGGGGTGACGGCCTACGGCGTCGCCTTCCTGGCGGAGGGGATCCAACTGCGCAAAAGCGGCATCGACCGGCCCATCCTGATCCTCGGGGGGATCTACCCGGGGCAGGAGAGAAAGACGGTCGGCTTCAACCTCTCCAGCGCGGTCTTCACCCTGGACCAGGCCCGGGCGCTGGACGACGCGGCGCGCAGGCTCTACCGCAAGGCGAAGATACACGTGAAGGTCGACACCGGCATGGGGCGGCTGGGGATAGCAAGCGGGGAGGCCGCCCCCTTTTTCGAGGCGCTGCGCACCCTGCCGAACCTGGAGCTGGAGGGGATCTTCTCCCATTTCGCCTCCGCCGACGAGCTGGACGACGACGGCCGCAGCTACACCCGGCGCCAGGTGGAGGCCTTCGGCGCCGCGCTGGCGGCGGCGCGCGCGGCGGGCTTCGCGCCGCGCTACGTGCACATGGCCAACTCCGCGGCGGCGCTGGCGCTGGACCTCGGCTTTTGCAACCTGGTCCGTCCCGGCATCACCCTGTACGGGGTGCTCCCCTCCCCGGATTTCCGGGGGATGGCCGACCTGCAGCCGGTCATGCGTCTCAGGAGCACCGTCGCCATGCTGAAGACGGTGGAGCCGGGGACCAGCATCAGTTACGGCAGGCGCTACACCGCGGGGGAGCGCCGGCTGATCGCCAGCGTCCCGATCGGGTACGCCGACGGCTACTGCCGCTCGCTCACCAACCGGGGCGAGGCCCTGGTGCGGGGGAGGCGGGCGCGGGTCGTCGGGACCGTCTGCATGGACTGGATCATGCTGGACGTGACGGGGGTGGCGGGGGTCGCCGTCGGCGACGAGGTGACCCTGCTCGGTCCCGACCCGATGGGGGACTGCATCGGCGCCGAGGAGCTGGCGCAGGCGGCCGGGACCATCCCCTACGAGATCTTCTGCGGCATCAGCAAGCGCGTGCCCCGGATCTACCTGAGATAAAGCCGTAAAAAACCTTACCGCAAAGACGCAAAGACGCGAAGAAAAACCGGCACAAAGAAAACCGGCACGAAGCGGGGAACCACGGGGAATAAATCCGGTCGCGGCGGTCAACGGCTTCGGTTCGCCCGCCGCCACCCCCGTCTTTTTGCCTGATGCCCTGTGCGTCGTTTGCGGCGCAGCAACCGACGTCGTTTGTGCTACGGTAGTGCAGCTCATGAAGCAGTCTTCGAGGTGGTCATGGAAGAGAGAGTCAGACTGACGGCCCTGGTGCAGGCGGCGGGCTGAGCCGCCAAGCTGGGCCCGGCGGGTCTGGAAGAAGCCATACGCGACATAATCCGCTCGGACGACCCGAACCTGATCATCGGGGTCGAGGGGGCGGAGGATGCGGGGGTCTACCGCATAGGGCCGAGCCTCGCCCTGGTGGAGACGGCCGACATCATCACCCCCCTGGTGGACGACCCCTTCAGCTTCGGGCGCATCGCCGCGGCCAACGCGCTCTCGGACGTCTACGCCATGGGGGGGCGCCCGGTGACGGCGATGAACCTCGCCTTCTTCCCCTCCTGCTCCCTGCCGATTCGCGTGCTGGCGGAGATTCTGGCCGGCGGGGCCCGGGCGCTCAAGGAGGCGGGCGCCTGCCTGGTGGGGGGCCACACGGTCGAGGACCAGGAGCTCAAGTACGGCCTCTCGGTGACCGGCCTGATCGACCCCGCCCGGGTGGTCAGGAACTGCACCGCGCGCCCCGGCGACCGGCTGCTGCTCACCAAGCCGCTGGGGACCGGCATCGTCTCCACGGCCATCAAGGCGGGGATGGTGGACCCCGCCCTGGAGGCCGAGGCGATCCGCTGGATGACCCTCTTGAACGCGCAGGGAGCCGACCTCATGGTCGAGCTGGGGGCCTCCTCCGCGACCGACGTGACCGGCTTCGGCTTCATCGGGCACGCCCTGGAGATGGCGCTCGGCGCCGGCGTCAGCTTCCGGGTCGAGCTCGCCCGGGTCCCGGTCCTGGCGGGGGTGGCCGCCCTGGTGCAGGACGGCCTGGTCCCGGCCGGCTGCTACCGCAACCGCGACCACTACGCCCCCCGGGTCTCGGGGGCCGCCGGCGACCCCCTGCTGCCGCTCTTCGACCCGCAGACCTCCGGGGGGCTCCTGATCGCGCTCCCCCCCGCCGCCGCCCGGGAGTTCCTTTCCCGCTCCGCGGACGCCGGCCTCTTCGCCGCCTGCCTGGGCGAGGTGGAGCCGGGCGGAGGAACCCCCCTTGTCTTCAGCTAGGCGCCTCGCCGTCGCCTTCGATCTCGGCACCACCACCATCGCGGCCTCCCTGGTGCACCCGGCCTCGGGGAAGCGGCTCGCCGTCGGCGCCGCCCTCAACCCGCAGCGCCCCTGGGGGGCGGACGTGCTGGCGCGCCTGGGCGCCGCCGCCGACCCCGCGGCCCTCGCCGCCATGCAGGGGTGCCTCGCGGCGAAGATGGAGCGCATGGCGGACGAGCTGCTGGCGGAGGCGGGAGCCCGTGCCGGGGAGCTCGCGGCGGTCGCGGTCGCCGGCAACCCCGCCATGGAGCATATCGCCCTGGGACTTCCGGTCGCCTCGCTCGCCTTCCCCCCCTTCCGCCCGCTGTTTCGGAAGGGAAGGGAGACCACGACGCTGGAGCTCGGCTGGAGCCGGGAGCTTCCCGCCTACCTGCTGCCGCTCCCCGGCGGCTTCGTGGGGGGAGACCTGCTCGCCTTCCTGTTCGCCTGCCGGGAGGAGGCCCGTCCCGGCACCCTGTACCTCGACCTCGGCACCAACGCGGAAATGGCCCTGTTCGACGGGGTCCGTTTCCTGGCGACCTCGGCCGCCGCGGGCCCCGCCTTCGAGGGGGGGAACCTTTCCTGCGGCATGGCGGCCTTGCCCGGTGCGGTCGAGAGCGTGCGCCTGGAGGGGGACCGGGTCCGGCTCGGCACCATCGGGGGGAGGCCGCCCTGCGGGGTCTGCGGCTCCGGCGTGCTGGAGGCGGTCGCCGCGCTCCTGGAGGCCGGGGTCATCAGCGGCTCCGGGCGGCTGCTCCCTCCGGAGGAGATTCCCTGCAACCTCGCCAACCGGGTGCAGCGGATCGGCGGGGTCCCCGCCTTCGTGCTGCACCGCGACGCCCGGGGCGCCGTCTACCTGGACCAGGGGGACATCCGGGCGCTGCAGCTCGCCAAGGGGGCGCTGCGCGCCGGGGTGGAGCTCCTGCTCTCCCGGTCGGGCCTGGCGGGCGGCGGGCTTTGCAAGGTCGAGTTGACCGGCTCCTTCGGCGCGGTGCTCTCCCCCGGCGTCCTAAAAAACGTTGGAATTTTCAGCGAAAACATGGTAGGAATTAGCGGATTTGTCCGGGAAGGGGCGCTCTGCGGCGTGGAGCGGCTGCTCCTTGAGGAAAACGGGCGCGCCGAGCTGGAGAGCCTGGCTGCAAGCGTCCGGGTGCTGCCGCTCTCCGGCACCCCGGCCTTCGAGAAGCTCTTCCTGGCCCACCTGGACTTCCCTCGCGTGGCTTGATGCAGTGCGATCGGTCCGATCGGTCCGGTCCGTTCCGATAAAATAACCAACAAAGGAGCAACGAACATGGCAAAGATAGGGCGCGCGCTGATCAGCGTATCGGAGAAGGCAGGGGTGCTGGAATTCGCCCGGGCGCTGGCGGGCTACGGCGTGGAGATCCTCTCCACCGGCGGGACCGCGAAACTGCTGCGGGACGCGGGGGTTGCCGTCAAGGACGTCTCCGAGTTCACCGGCTTCCCCGAGATGCTGGACGGCCGGGTCAAGACCCTGCATCCCAAGGTGCACGGCGGCATCCTCGGCATGCGGGAAAACCCGGCGCACGTCGCCAAGATGCAGGAGCACGGCATCGAGGCGATCGACATGGTCGTGGTGAACCTCTACCCCTTCGAGGCGACCGTCGCCAGGGAGGATTGCACCATGGAGGACGCCATCGAGAACATCGACATCGGCGGCCCGACCATGCTGCGCTCCGCGGCCAAGAACAACCGCGACGTGACGGTCGTCGTGGACCACGCCGACTACGCGGTCGTCCTGGGCGAGATGGAGCAAAGCGGCGGGAGCGTCTCGCGGGAAACCAACTTCCGCCTGGCGGTGAAGGTGTACCAGCACACCGCGGCCTACGACGGCGCCATCTCCAACTGGCTGGGCGCCCGCACCGGCGAGGGGGTCGCCCCCTACCCGGACACCCTGTCGCTGCAGTACCGGCTCTCCCAGGGGATGCGCTACGGCGAGAACCCGCACCAGTCCGGCGCCTTCTACGTGGAGCGCGGCGTCCGGGAGGCCTGCATCGCGACCGCGCGCCAGCTCCAGGGGAAGGAGCTCTCCTACAACAACATCGGCGACACGGACGCGGCGCTTGAGTGCGTGAAGCAGTTCGGCGAGGGGGCCGCCTGCGTCATCGTCAAGCACGCCAACCCCTGCGGCGTCGCCGTCGCCGGGAACATTCTCGACGCCTACCAGGCCGCCTACAAGACCGACCCGGAATCCGCCTTCGGCGGCATCATCGCCTTCAACCGGGAGCTGGACGAGGCGACCGCCCGGGCGATCGTGGAGCGCCAGTTCGTGGAGGTGATCATCGCCCCCAAGGTGACCGTCGCCGCCAGCGAGGTGATCGCCGCCAAGAAGAACGTGCGCCTTTTGGAGTGCGGCTTCTGGCCGGAAACCCCGGCCCCGCGTCTCGACTTCAAGCGGGTGAACGGAGGGCTCCTGGTCCAGGACGCCGACCTGCAGCTCTTCGAGCAACTGAAGGTCGTCACCAGGAGGAGCCCGAGCGACGCCGAGATGGAGGACCTGCTCTTCACCTGGCGCGTGGCGAAGTTCGTCAAGTCCAACGCCATCGTGTACGGGCGCGGCAACGCCACGGTCGGGGTGGGCGCCGGCCAGATGAGCCGGGTCAACTCGGCCCGCATCGCGGCCATCAAGGCGGAGAACGCGGGGATCCCGGTGCCGGGCGCCGTCATGGCCTCCGACGCCTTCTTCCCGTTCCGGGACGGGCTGGACAACGCCGCCAAGGCGGGGATCACCGCCGTCATCCAGCCGGGAGGAAGCATGCGGGACGCCGAGGTCATCGCCGCCGCCGACGAGCACGGCATCGCCATGGTCTTCACCTCCATGCGGCACTTCCGCCACTGATTCAGGGGAAGACTCCCCCGGCGCGCCAGGGTCCGGCGGATCGGTCCGATCCGACCGATCCGTCCCATCCGACGCGCGCCGGGGGGTAACGTTATTTCAGAGGGAGCGAAAATGAAGGTTCTGGTAATAGGTGGCGGCGGCCGCGAGCATGCCCTGGTCTGGAAGATCGCCCAGTCCCCCCTGGTGACGAAGATTTTCTGCGCCCCGGGGAACCCCGGGACGGCGCAGCTCGCCGAGAACGTCGACATCGCGGTGGACGACCTCTCCGGGCTGCTCGCCTTCGCCTGGGAACAGGGGATCGGGCTCACCGTCGTCGGCCCGGAGCTGCCGCTCTCCATGGGGCTCGTCGACCTCTTCGAGGAGCACGGCCTGAAGGTCTTCGGCGCCCGGAAGAACGCGGCCCTCATCGAGTCGAGCAAGGCCTTCTCCAAGGACCTGATGCAGAAGTACGGGGTCCCGACCGCGGCCTACGGCGTGTTCACGGAGGTCCAGCCGGCCGTCGCCTTCATCGACCGCACCGGGGTCCCCATCGTCATCAAGGCGGACGGGCTGGCCGCCGGCAAGGGGGTCATCATCGCCCAGGACCGCGAGGAGGCGGTCGCGGCCGTCACCGACATGCTCTCCGGCAACGCCTTCGGCTCGGCGGGCTCCCGGGTCGTCGTGGAGGAGTTCCTGAAGGGAGAGGAGGCCTCCTTCCTCGCCTTCACCGACGGCAGCATCATCATCCCGTTGGCGAGCGCCCAGGACCACAAGGCGGTCTTCGACGGCGACCGGGGCCCCAACACGGGGGGCATGGGGGCCTACTCCCCCGCTCCGGTCGTCACCCCCGCCATCCACGACAAGGCGATGGCCGAGGTCATGCGGCGCACCGTCGACGGCATGGCCGCCGAGGGGCGCCCCTACCGCGGGGTGCTCTACGCGGGGCTCATGATCGACGGCGACTCCGTGAAGACCCTCGAGTTCAACGCGCGCTTCGGGGACCCGGAGTGCCAGCCGCTCCTGATGCGGATGAAGTCCGACATCATGCCGATCCTCCTGGCGGTCGCCGCCGGGGACCTGTCCGGGGTGGAGATACAGTGGCACGACAAGGCAGCCGTCTGCGTCGTGCTGGCGGCCGCGGGGTACCCCGGCGACTATACGAAGGGCGACCCGATCGCCGGTCTGGCCGAGGCCGGGGAACTGGAGGACCTGGTGGTGTTCCACGCCGGGACCCGGAGCCTGGGCGGGGAGGTGCTGACCAGCGGCGGCCGGGTGCTGGGGGTGACCGCGCTCGGGGATACCGTGCAGGGGGCGATCGACCGGGCCTACCAGGGGGTCGCGCTGATCAGCTGGCCGGGGGTGCAGTACCGCCGCGACATCGGCGCCAAGGCGAAGAACCGTTAGCGTCGCCCCGGGCGCTCCCGGGAGTCCCCGAGGCGGCAGGAGCAATTAATACAGTGTCAGGAGAACCCTACATGACCGATCCGGCAGTACTGATAGTGATGGGAAGCGACTCGGACCTCCCGACCATGGAGGAGGCGGCCGGCATCCTGAGCGACTTCGGCGTCCCCTTCGAGATGCGCATCTCCTCCGCCCACCGCTCCCCCAAGCGGACCGCGCAACTCGCCCACGACGCCGCCGGGCGCGGGGTGCAGCTCATCATCGCCGCCGCCGGCATGGCCGCCCACCTGGCCGGCGTCATCGCCGCGGAGACGCTCCTGCCGGTCATCGGCGTCCCGATGGGGGGCGGCGCCCTCTCCGGCATGGACGCGCTCTACGCCACGGTGCAGATGCCGGGGGGGATCCCGGTCGCCACCATGGCGATCGGCAAGGCGGGCGCCAAGAACGCCGGGCTCTTCGCCGTGCAGATCCTCGCGCTCGCCGACCCCGGGCTCAGCGCCAAGTTCGCCGCCTACCGCCAGCAGATGGCCGCCGAGGTGGAGCGCAAGGACGCCGAGCTGCAGGCCGCCAGGCGCCCCTGAAGGCCCGCTCCTGGCGTTCCCCCTGACAGGGGGGGCGGGGCTGGGTATGTTCCGCGTGCAGTTAATCTGGAGGGAAAATTAATGAAAAAATTCGTCCTGGCAGCCGCCCTGACCCTGTGCTGCGCCGCCGCCGCGCCCGCCGCCGATTCCGTCGTCTTCCCCGCCAGAAACGGCGACGTGAGCTTCGACCACAAGGGGCACAGCTCCCGGCTGGAGTGCAAGCTCTGCCACGGCAACGGCGCGCCGGCCAAGATCGCCATCGACAGGGACGCCGCCCACAAGCTGTGCAAGGGGTGCCACACCGACCGCAAGGCGGGCCCGGTCAAGTGCGGCGAATGCCACAAGAAATAGGGTGCGACCGGGCAACCGGCGTCGCGCGAGGGGTAACGGGTCGGCCCGTTATCCCTTTTTTTCGGCCCGCCCCCCGTCACCCCGGAAAAAGGGGGCCGGTCGGCGCAACGACGCCGAGGACGCAAGGAAATCGCGGGGATGACCCTGCCCGGTCCTCCGGGTAGCTCCGCCGCTTCGGTTTTTGCCGTCCCCGGCCCGGCGCCCGGTTTTCTCCGCGCCCCCGGGCCTTCGCGGTCCGCCCGCTTTATTTTGGATTAGGAAATTTTATTTTGCGCTTATCGCCGAATTGTCTATAATGGCAAGCTTAATTCAGCCGCACGCTGCACATCATCCTTTCGGGAGAATGCCTTGGCCACCAACAAAAACGGACTCGCTTACCAGGTGTGGGACTTTTTCTGCTCCTTGAAACTGACACTTTCCCTGCTCATCGGACTCGCCCTCACCTCCATCATCGGCACCATCGTCATGCAGGGCCCCTCGCGCGAATACCTGGCGACGCTCAGCGAGACCAAGATCCGCCTCTACAGCGCCCTGGGCTTCTTCGACATGTACCACTCCTGGTGGTTCATCCTGCTCTTGTACCTGCTGACGCTGAACCTGATCTGCTGCTCCATCAAGAGGCTGCCGCGCGTCTGGAAGATCGTCTTCGAGCCGGTCCTGGTCATGGACGAGCGCTTCGAGAAGACCCTCGGCAGCAACGTCAAGGAATTCAAGATGGCCGGCTCCAGGGAGGCGCTGCGGGACAAGCTGGTCGCCTTCCTGAAGGGGGAGTTCGCGGCCCCGGTCGTCACGGAGGCGGGGGGGGAGTACCACCTGTTCGCCGAGAAGAACCGCCTCTGCCGGCTCGGGGTGTACGTGGTGCACTTCTCCATCATCATCGTTTTCATAGGGGCGCTCCTGGGCTCCTTTTTCGGATACAAGGCCTACGTGAACATCCCGGAGGGGGCGGCGGTCGGCGAGGTGCAGTCGCGCACCGGCAAGATGGTCGACCTGGGCTTCCAGGTGCGCTGCGAGAAGTTCTCGGTCTCCTTCTACGACACCGGCGCGCCCAAGGAGTTCAAGAGCATCCTGACCGTGCTGGAGCACGGCCGGCCGGTCCCGGGGTACGTGAACGTCCCGACCATCGTGAACGAGCCGCTCAGCTACAAGGGGGTCACCTTCTACCAGTCGAGCTACGGCCAGTCCGACGAGGGGGCGCTCTACCACATCTCCGTGCGTGACCGCAAGGGGGGGGCGCCGCTCAAGCTGGAGGCGCACCAGGGCGAGCGGCTCGCCCTGCCGGGCGGGGCGTTCCTCTCCGTCATGGACGCCACCCAGAACGTGAAGCCCTTCATGAAGGAGTTCGACGGGCCGGGCGCCCAGGTGGAGTTCACCCCCGCGGGGGGCAAGCCGCAGCCCTTCGTCATCCTGGGCCCGCAGTACGACTCCTTCAACGCGCAGCACGGCGGGGACCTGGTGATCACCTTCGACGGCATGGACCAGAAGTTCTACACCGGGCTCCAGGTCGCCAAGGACCCCGGGGTGCTGGTGGTCTGGCTCGGCTGCTTCCTGATGGTGCTCGGGATCTGCATGGCCTTCTTCATGTCGCACAAGCGGGTCTGGGCCCGGATCTCCGACGGGACCGTCACGGTCGGCGGGTCCGCCTCCAAGAACCCCGCCGGCTTCGAAATGAGCTTCGAGGAACTGCTGAAGAAGCTCAAGGGCTAACGCCCCGGGGGGCGCGCCCCCAACGCTGCTCATACTGAAACTACCGGAGGGTAATTCGATGTCCAGTTCCATGCTGTTCAACATCACCATGGTCGCGTACCTGGTTTCCACCTGCATATTCTTCGCCTTCCTCGCCTCGCGCAACAAGTCGGTCGGCATCGCCGGCACCTACACCGCCCTGTTCGGCTGGCTGGTGCAGACCGCCGCCATCGGCATGCGCTGGAAGGAGTCCTACGACCAGGGGCACGGCCACGCGCCGCTCTCCAACCTGTTCGAGTCGGTGGTCTTCTTCGCCTGGACCATCATCCTGATCTTCATGATCATCGACTTCAAGTACAAGTACCGCGCGGTCGGCTTCTTCGTGGTCCCCTTCGCGCTCTTCGGCATGGCCTGGGCCCAGCTCGGGCTGGACAGCGGCATCGAGCCGCTGGTCCCGGCGCTGCAGAGCAACTGGCTCATGTACCACGTCATCACCTGCTTCCTGGGGTACGCGGCTTTCGCGGTCGCCTGCGGCATCTCCATCATGTACCTGCTGCGCGAGAAGATGGAGCAGGGGGGTGGCAACGCCACCGCCGGGGGGCTCCTTTCCATGTTCCCCTCCATCAAGATCCTGGACGACCTGAACTACCGCGCCATCATGATCGGCTTTCCCCTGCTGACCCTGGGGATCGTCACCGGCGCCGCCTGGGCCAACTACGCCTGGGGGACCTACTGGAGCTGGGACCCCAAGGAGACCTGGTCGCTGATCGTCTGGTTCGTCTACGCGGCGTTCCTGCACGCCCGCATCACGCGCGGCTGGGTGGGGCGCCGGGCCGCCATCCTTTCCGTCATCGGCTTCGCGGCGACCATCTTCTGCTACCTCGGGGTGAACCTGTTTCTCTCCGGCCTGCACAGCTACGGCAAATAGTTTCTCCGCTACGAGGTCACGAAAAGCGATGCAACTTTCCCGCAGGGTATATCTGGCCGCAGCGTCGTTGGTTCTCGGTCTCTGCCTCGCGCCGTTTACGGCCGGGGCGGAGCCCTTCAAGTGCAGCGCCTGCCACCGCGGGCTCGCCAAGGGGAGCTTCGCCCACAAGCCGGTGGCGGAGGGCCAGTGCCTGCGCTGCCACAAGCAGTTCTCGGACGACCACCCGCTGGGCAAGGGGAGCATGGGGTTCCTCGTCGCCAAGGATAAGCTCTGCGTGACCTGCCACACGACGCTCCTCAGCAAGCCGCAGCTGCACAAGCCCGTCGCCCAGGGGCTTTGCTACGCCTGCCACCTGCCGCACAGCTCCGAGAACAAGGCGCTCCTGAAGGACCCGGTCCCGACCCTTTGCTTCGGCTGCCATCCCAAGGCGCACTTCACCGGGCTGCACACCCACCAGCCGGTGGCCAACGGCAACTGCCTCGCCTGCCACGACCCGCACCAGTCCGAGGGGAAGGCGCTGCTGCGGCGCCCCGGCTCCCAGCTCTGCTTCGGCTGCCACGACCCGAAGCTCGCGGTCGGCAGGTCGGTGCACGGCCCGGTCGCCAAGGGGGAGTGCGTCGCCTGCCACCAGGTGCACGGCTCCCCCTACCGCAAGATCCTGAAGGCCGACCTCCCCCAGGAGCTCTACCGTCCCTTCTCGACCGACGCCTTTCCGCTTTGCTTCTCCTGCCACGACCCGCAGCTCGTCTCGGCGCTGACCACCGAGAAGGCGACCAACTTCCGTAACGGCGACCGCAACCTGCACGCGGTCCACGTGAACAAGGCGGGCAAGGGGCGCTCCTGCAAGATCTGCCACAACCCGCACGCGGCGGCGCAGGACCGGCTCATCAACCCGAAGGCGCCCGGTTTCGGCACCTGGGAGATCCCGATCCGCTTCCAGGCGACCCCGACCGGGGGGGGGTGCTCCGTGGGGTGCCACAAGACCTTCCGCTACGACAGGGTGAAGGCCGTTGTGCAGTAGCGCGGCGCCCGGCTGCCGGCGGCCGGGACGGCGCCCCGAGTGAGCCTGCCGAAGGTTTCCGTCATCATCCCGGTGAAGCGGGGCGGCCGGGTGGGGGCGCTGGCGGGGCTCGCGCGCGCGGGGTACCCGGAGGAGCTCCTGGAGGTGCTGGTCGCCTACGGCACCCTGCCGAGCCGGCAGCGCAACCTCGCCGCGGCCCGGGCCGGGGGCGAGTTCCTCTACTTTCTCGACGACGATTCCCGGGTCTCCCCCGGCTTCCTGCAGGGCGCGGTCGCTCACTACCAGGACCCGCGGGTCGCGGCCGTCGGCGGCCCCTCCCTCACCCCCCCCGGCGACAGCCCGCTGCAGCGCGCCATCGGCGCGGCCTTCGCCTCCCCGGTCGGCGGGGGGGGGGTGCGCAACCGCTACCGCAAGAGCGGGGCGGCGCGCGACACCACCGACAGCGAGCTCATCCTGTGCAACCTCAGTTTCCGGCGCGGGATCTACCTGTCGCACGGCGGGCTGGACGAGCGGCTCTACCCCAACGAGGAAAACGAGCTGATGGACCGCCTGCTCCACGAGGGGTTCCGCCTGGTGCACGACCCGGAGCTCGCGGTGCTGCGGAGCCAGCGCCCCAGCTACCGGGCCTACCTGCGGCAGATGTTCGGTTACGGCCGGGGGCGCGGCGAGCAGACCGTGCTCTCCGGGAAGCTGAAGCCGGTCTCCCTCGCCCCGTCCGCCCTGCTGATCTACCTCCTGCTGCTCCCCTTTGGCGGCGGGCTCTTCGCCCTGCCGTTTTGCTGCTACCTGGCCCTGGTGGCGGGCGCCTCGCTGGCGGGCGCCCTGGGGGGGCGGGACTGGCGGCTGGCCCCCTGGCTGTTGCTGGTCTACCCGACGCTGCACCTGGCGTACGGGGCCGGCACCCTGAGCGGGCTCTTGCGTCCGCGCTTCCGCCGCCGGGAGCCCGGCGCCGGGGAGATAGAGGTGCGGGTGGTGAAGGCGTTCGGCGAGCCGCTTACGCCGTGACCGTTTCCCTGGGTGTCCCTGAGGTCCCTTGCGTCCCTTGTGTCCTTGGTCTCCTTGGTCTCCTTGGTCTCCTTGGTCTCCTTGGTCTCCTTGGGCAGCAGCAGCCCCGAAAGAAATAAACCCTGCAGGAGAGTAGCCCGTGGACCTGAGCATAGTGGTGCCGATATACAACGAGGAAGACAACATCCCGATCCTGCACGGGCGGATCAGCGAGGCGCTGGCGGGGGCGGGGCTCGGCTACGAGCTGATCCTGGTGGACGACGGCTCCAGCGACAACTCCTACGCCGCGCTGAAGCTCCTGGCGGCCAGGGACCCCCGGGTGAAGGTCGTGCGGCTGCGCCGCAACTACGGCCAGACCGCCGCCATGTCGGCCGGGTTCGACGCGGCGACCGGGCGGGTGGTGGTCCCGATGGACGGCGACCTGCAGAACGACCCGCTGGACATCCCGCTCCTCTTGGGGCGCATCGACGAGGGGTTCGACGTCGTGTCGGGGTGGCGCAAGGACCGCAAGGACACCTTCATCAACCGCCGGCTCCCCTCCATCCTGGCCAACTCCTTCATCTCCAAAATGACCGGCGTGCACCTGCACGACTACGGCTGCACCCTGAAGGCGTACCGGCGCGACATCCTGGAGGACGTGAACCTCTACGGCGAGATGCACCGCTTCGTCCCCGCGCTCGCCTCCCAGTTCGGCGCCCGGGTCACGGAGATGCCGGTGCGCCACCACGAGAGGCTGCACGGGGTCAGCAAGTACGGGATCTCCCGCACCACGAAGGTCATCCTCGACCTGATGACGGTGAAGTTCCTGCTCTCCTACTCGACCAAGCCGATCCAGCTCTTCGGCCGTTGGGGCATCTACACCCTGGGCGCAGGCTCGCTCTCCGGCGCCGCGACGGTCTACATGAAGATCTTCGAGCATACCAGCATGAACCGCAACCCGCTTTTCATCCTGACCGCCTTCCTGCTCTTCATGGGGGTCCAGTTCATCGTGCTGGGGCTTTTGGCCGAGCTCTCCGCCCGGACCTACTACGAGGCGCAGGGGAAGCAGATCTACAACGTGAAGGAAAAGCTCAACTTTGACTGAGCCCCCGCTGCGAGTCCTGGTGCTGGCCCCCACCCCCTTCTTCGCCGACCGGGGGTGCCACGTGCGCATCCTGGAGGAGGGGCGCGCCGTGCTCCCCCTGGGGGTGGAGCTGCGTCTGGTCACCTACGGGATCGGGCGGGACGTCCCCGGCTTCCCGGTGGAGCGCATCCCGAGCGTCCCGTGGTACAACAAGCTTGAGGCGGGCCCCTCCTGGCACAAGCCGTACCTCGACCTGCTCCTCTTGTTCAAGGCGCTGCGGGTCGCGCGCTCCTTCCGCCCCCAGCTGATCCACGCCCACATCCACGAGGGGGCCTGCATCGGGGCCCTGCTGAAGCGGGTCCTGCGCCTGCCGCTGCTCTTCGACTGCCAGGGGAGCCTGACCGCCGAGGTCACCGACCACGGCTTCGTCCGTCCGGGGTCGCTCCTGCAACGCCTCTTCGCGGCCCTGGAGCGCTGGATCAACCTGAGCGCCGATTTCATCGTCACCAGCTCGGGGCCGACCGCCGAGCTGCTGGTGGGGGAGGGGGTGCCCCGCGCCCGGGTGCGGCCGCTCCTGGACGGGGTGGACACCGACGTCTTCGCGCCCGCCCCGCGCGACGCGGTGCTTGCGTTGCGGGGGCGGCTCGGGCTTCCCGGGGACCGGCCGATCGTGAGCTACCTGGGGCTCCTGAACGGCTACCAGGGTGTGGACCTGCTGCTGGAGGCGGCGGCGCTCCTCAAGGGTCAGGGGGCGCGGCTGCACTTCCTGATCATGGGGTTTCCCGAGGGGGGGTACCGGGAGAAGGCGGACGCCCTCGGGCTCTCCGGCATGGTGAGCTTCACCGGCCGGATCCCCTACGACCAGGCGCCGCTGTATCTCTGTGCCGGGGACCTGGCCGTCTCGCCCAAGGTCTCGCTCACCGAGGCCAACGGCAAGCTGTTCAACTACCTTTCCTGCGGCCTTCCGGTCGTCGCCTTCGAGACCCCGGTGAACCGGGAGATCCTGGGGGACGCCGCGCTCTACGCGAAGTGCGGCGACGCGGGAGAGCTGGCGGGGGCCCTCGGGCGGCTGGCCGGGGACCGGGAACTGAGGGAGGAGCTGGGTCGCCGGGGTCGGGAGCGCGCGCTCGCCGAGCACTCCTACCAGGCGCGCGGGCGGGAGCTGGCGGGGATCTACCGGAAGCTCGCCACGAGGTGAAAAGGGATGTCGAGAAAGCCGCTGAAGACACGGGAGACGCTGCGGCCGGCCGGGGCGCCGGGGGCCGGTAAGGGGGGAAGGGGCATGGTCGGGATTTCGGGTTACCTGAAGGCGAGGCTGGACCTCCTGGTGCCGCTGGGGCTTTTCCTGCTCGCCTTCGCCGTGCGTTACCACTTCCTCGCCACCTACAACTACCCGCTGATGATCCACGAACAGGACGGCGTCGCCTATATGGGGTTCGCCCGGGGGTTGCTGCACTGGCGGATGGAGAACTACTCGCTCCCCCCCCTGTATCCGGCGCTGATCGCGGTTTTCTCCGCCCTCCCCGTTTCCTTCGAAAACGCGGCCCGGCTCGCCTCCATCACCATGGATGCCCTGACGGTGCTCCCCCTTGCCTACCTGGCCGGCAGGTTCCTGGGGCCCGCCGGACGGATAGCGGTCGGCGTCCTCTGGGCCTTCTCTCCCTTCAGCCTCTATTTCACCGTTTCCCCCCTGAGCCAGTCGAGTTACCTCTGCTGTCTCCTTTCCGGCATCGCCCTGTTGTACCGGGGACTGGAGGAGGAGGGGAGCGGGGCCTGGTTGTGCGCCGCGGGGGCGTTCGGCGCCTTCGCCTACCTGGCGAGGATCGAGGGGATCATCGGCGTCGGCTGCGGCGTGCTGCTCTGCCTGGTCCGCTTCCTGGACCAGGGGCGCAGCGTCCGGTCCCACGCCGCCCGCCTCTGCTGTTACCTGGGAGGCTTCCTGGCCGGCGCGGGCCCCTACCTGATTGGCCTGCACAACAAGGTGGGGTATTGGACCGTGTCGGTCCGGGGGGAACAGGAGCTGAAGACCCCCGACGCGGTGAACACGCTCAACGCCGCCGGCACCCTGACCAGGAACGTCACCAAGGGGCTCTCGCTTTGGACCAGGAATTTCGGCTCGCTCCCCGATTTCCTGGCGTTCGCCGGCGCCAACGCCAAAGCCTACCTGGCGGTGTACCTCGGGATGTTCCCGCTCTGGGTGCACCTCCTCTCCCTGGTCGGGGTGGCGCTCCTGGTGACCGTCAAGGGGGTGCGGCGCGCCTGCTACCTGCTGACGCTCCTCCTGGTGCTGGCGCCCATCTTCGTTTTGAACATCCCGAAAACCCCCTCGTACTTCTACCCGGTTTTCCCCCTGCTTTTCCTCTGCATCCTGATCGGCTGGGAAGGAATCCTGGCGGCGGGCGGCCTGCTCCTTGGGCGCCTTTCCGGCGCCGGCGCGGCCGCCTGGTACCGCAGGGGGGCCGGCCCCCTTTTGCTCCTGCCGCTCCTCGCGCTGGTGCCGATGTTCTACGGCGTGGCCGATTCCCAGTTTCAGGACCCGGGGCTGGTGCACCAGGCGCTGCTGACGCAGAGCATCTACCAGGACGCGGGAGAGTTCCTGCTGCACAATTCCGCCCCGGGGGACCCCGTGCTCACCCGCTGGGGCCTGATCTCCTATTACGCGGACCGGCCGCTGATGATCCTCCCCAAAGGCGGGGTGCCGGAAGTCGTCGCCTTTGCCAGGAAGAACGGCGCCCGGTTCATGGTGATCGACTCCCCGTCGGTCTATTCGCGGCGCCAGGAACTGGAGGAGCTGCTGAAACCGCTCGGGGGGGAGGACACCGGCCGGGCGTACGGCCTCCAGGTGGTGCACACCAAGGCGGACCCTCAGCTGGGCGAAGGGTACGTCATCTACAAGGTGCTGTGATCCGGCACCGGGCGCCGTGAGAGGGGGGGGGAACCCTGTGCAAGAGGTAACGCGGGTCGCGGTGGTCATCCCCGCCTACAAGGTGAAGAGGCACGTCCTGCAGGTCATTGCCGGCATCGGGCCCGAGGTGCGCTCCATCTACGTCGTGGACGACTGCTGCCCGGAGGGGTCGGGGGAGGTCGTGCAGTCGCAGTGCCGGGACCCCCGGGTGCGGGTCCTTTTCCACGGCGAGAACCGGGGGGTGGGCGGGGCGACGCTCACCGGGTACCGGCAGGCGGTTTCGGACGGCGCCGAGATCATCGTCAAGCTGGACGGCGACGGCCAGATGGACCCCGCCCTGATACCGCTCTTCGTCAGGCCGATAGCGCAGGGGGAGGCGGATTACACCAAGGGGAACCGGTTCTACTCCATCGAGGACCTGCAGCAGATGCCGCTCCCCCGGATATTCGGCAATTCCATGCTTTCCTTCATGGCGAAGTTCTCCACCGGGTACTGGAACCTCTTCGACCCGACCAACGGGTACACCGCGATCCACGGCGCCGTCGCGGCGAAGCTCCCCTTCGCGAAGATCGAAAACCGGTATTTCTTCGAGTCGGACCTGCTGTTTCGCCTCAACACGCTGCGCGCGGCGGTCCTCGACATCCCGATGAGCGCCAGGTACGCCGACGAGACCAGCAACCTGAGGATCCTGGCGGTCATACCGGAATTCTTCAAGAAGCATCTGGTGAACAGCTGCAAGCGGATCTTCTACAACTACTACCTGCGGGATTTCAGCGTCGCTTCCATCGAGATAGCTCTCGGCCCCTGTTCCCTCCTCTTCGGCGTGGTCTTCGGCGCCAGCATGTGGCGCCAGTCCGTGGCGAGCGGGGTAACCGCGTCCAGCGGCACCGTCATGCTGGCGGCGCTGCCGACGCTGATCGGCATCCAGCTCATCCTGGCGTTTCTCTCCTACGACATCGGCAACACCCCCAGACACCCCATCAGCCGCAGGCTCTAGGGCCCTTCCTTCCCGCGCCGCAGGGGTCAGTCGTCGTCGACCTGCCGGGAGGGGGCCGCCACCGGGATGTCCCCCCGCTGCATGGCCCGGTCCAGCCAGGCGGCGGCCGCCTCGGGCGAGCCGACCTTGCCGTCCACCACCTCCAGCAGCAGGCCCTGGGTGAGGACGGTGTTGAAGCGCCCGGCGTAGGGATATTCCCTGGCCTGGTGCGGCAGCTTCATCAGGAAGGGGACGTGCTCGTAGTCGGTCACCCCGTCGTAGGTGTTGGTCCTCCAGTGGTGGTCGGAGGAGATGATCACCAGCGCGTCGTCCCAGGTCCCCCTGCGCTCCATCTCGCCCCTCAACTCCCCCAGCATCCTGTCCGCCAACGCCATGTTGTCGAAGTAGCCGCGCCGCCGGTCCCGGTTGAACCCGAGCTTCCCGGTCCGCCGGTCGTAGATGTTGGGGGCATGGGGGAGCGGGTAGTGCAGGAAGAGCAGGCTCGGGTGCTGCGTCCGCACCGTGCCCAGCACGTCGTTTTGCATCTGCCTCACGATGCGGATGTTGTTGCGGCCGATGACGGTGTCGCCGCAGGGGAGGAAGCGGAAATCCCAGATCTCCCGGTTCTGGAAGAGCAGCACCTCCAGGAAGCTGTCCGAGCTGAAGACCGTGTACATCGGGTAGTCGGCGCAGAGGTCCAGGTCGTGCAGCACGCGGCTGTAGGGGTGGTACCACCCGAAGAGGGCGGTGCTCCCCAGCCGCTTCTTGACCCGGTCGAAGACCGTGGACTGGGAGGCGAAATCGACGGTCGCGCCGGTGTCGCTGCGCACCAGGTCGAGCCGTCCCGCCCCCTGCGGCCTGGTGACCTTGAGGGGGACCCCGGTCAGCAGGGCGGGGAGCGACACCTGGGTCGCGTCGCTGGGGGAATAGGCCCGGCTCGCCCAGAAGGCGGCGGACTGGAACCGGTCGAAGGCGGGGAGCGCCAGGTCGCGGGGGCGCTTTGCGAAGCAGAGCCGGTAGTCGGTTTCGTCGAAGATGATCCAGACGACGGAATTCTTCCAGCGGTTCTCCAGCGGGGCGGCCGCGGCGACCCGATGCGGCCGGAAGTGGGAGGCCGGCTCGCACCTGGCGAGGGCGCAGGCCGCCTGGCCCAGGGTCACCGGCAGGAAGGGGGCGAAAAGCAGCGGCAGCGTCAGCCAGAGCCTCACCATCGGCACGCGGTAGCGGACCAGCAGCGCCAGCAGGGCCAGGCCGCCGATCCCGAGCACAGCTTCCAGGAGTGGGACGCTCTCCGGGCCGAAGCGGAAGGCGAAGCTCGCCAGGGAGGTCAGGGTGTTGCCGAGGCCGTACAGGGCGGTGAAGTACACCAGGGCGTTCAGCGCGAGGACCAGCCAGGGGTAGAGCCGCTCCCTGCCGCGCCCCCAGCCCAGGAGCAGGAAGAAGACCCCGCCCCAGAGGAGCACGTTGAGCAGGGCGGCGAGGTACGAGTTGAAGGGGGAGGCGGCCAGCACGTATCCGGTGCCGTCCCGGTAGGGGAGGAGCTTCAGCCAGATCTTGAGGAACATCAGGTTGGCGAGCGACAGGGCGACGAGCGCCTGGCGCAGTACGGCTTTGTCGGGCATGGTTGGTTTTCCTCGCGGTGCGACGCTGCCGTTGCAGAGCAAGGGTGGTGCCAAGCCCGGAGGGCCCGTGATTACGGGGGTCTGCCGGCGGGGTCCCGCCGCGCAGGTGGGCGAAATGAGGAGTGCCGCCCCGCCGGGGGTGGGTGAAATGAGGAGTGCCCGGCAGCCGCGGCCGTCCCGGGGAGGGGGCCAAGCCCCGATCGGGCGGGCGCCGGGGAGCGCCTCCCCGTCAGGGGGGATTCAGGGCGACCAGTTGGCGAGGTAGTGCGTGTCGTAGCAGCCCGGGCAGATGCCGTGGCTAAACTGCGCGTCGGTATGCTCGACAAGGTAGGCTTCGATCTGCTGCCAGGAGGTCTCGTCGTTTCGGATGCTCTTGCAGTGCATGCATATGGGGATGATCCCCTCCAGTCGTTTGATCCGGGCGAACGAGGCTTCCAGCTCTTCCTTTTGCTCCCGTATCTTGTCGTTCCTGCGCTTGAGCTCCAGATGATTGCGGATGCGCAGCTCCAGCAGCTTGAGGTTGAACGGCTTGGGGAGATAATCTATGCCCCCGACGCTAAGCCCTTCGGTTTCGCTTTCGAAAGTGTCCAGGACGGTAAGGAATATGATCGGTATGTCGGATAGCGCCTCGTCGGTCTTGATGGCCCGGGCGACATCGAACCCATTCATCCCCGGCATGATGACGTCGAGCAGGATTAAATCTGGCAGGTACTCTTTGGTTTGACGGATGGCGTCGGCACCGTTCAAGGAGGTATACACCAGGTACTTTTTTTGGAGAGCCGTTACCAGGAAATTGATGTTCATCAGCTCGTCGTCAACAACCAATATAGTACCTTTATTATGATCCACTATAATTCGCCTTGTAAATTAAGAATAGTTTTCAACCGTCGGAATAATATGGTGGCGATTGACTACAGCTCTTTTCGGGTCATCTGCCAAAAACTTTAGTAGTGATGTCCGCTGGCCAATACCAGGTGACCGGTACCTCCAGGGCCGGCTAGACCAGGCAGGCCGGCACGACAAAGTGGAGCCATCGGGGAAACTTCAGAAAACGGATGGGAGAGGTGTCTGGGGATTTGCAGAGTCGGGAGCCCGGCGCACGACGTCGGCCCGGCCCGGAAGCTGGCGCTGCGGAACCAAAATGCATTTTGGGTCCAGAAATGCCTTTATTGACGGCATTTTGTGTGATATTTAGATCGCTGCTCCGCCCAAAATCGGGCGGGTTTTGATGGCGCCCTCGGCCGAAGCATATCTCTGGAGTCACGCATGAAATTCAAGCTGCTCGTCACGGTCCTCTTGCCGATACTACTCAATGGCTGCGCGGGTCCCGGCGCCAACCTCGAAAAGGCCCGCCAGACCCTGTTCTTGACCGGAACGGTGCTGAAGATCCAGGGGAGCGAGGCCGAAATTGCCGTCAGGTATGCCGAGCCGACTGCGACGCCGGAGACCTTCGTCGCCGAGCTGGCTCAGAAGGTCGGCAGCAAGGCGGTATTCGTCGAGGGTGGCAGGACCGAAATAAACGGCGTCCCCGTGCTCATCGACCGGGTAACGAAGGAGGTCCTGGTCGTAAAGGCGGAAAAGGGAGGCGCTTTTGCCGAGGGGGACAGCGTCAGCATCTCGGTACCCAAAAAGACCATCGCGGTGGTTGATTTCGAGGTTATCAACGCCCCCCGCAGCGATATGGCAAAAATTCTCCGGGAATCGCTGACCTCGGAGTTGGTCGAATCGGGGCAATTCACCGTGCTGGAGCGGGCCAAGCTCAAACCCGTGCTTGATGAGATCAAGCTGAGTCAAAGCGGCCTGACCCAGGAATCGTCCGAGACGATGGTCGGGAAGGTCCTCAATGCGGATGTCATCCTCACCGGGACCTTGGCTGAGACGGGGGGAGACTGGACCGTCAACCTGCGCATTGTCAATGTCCGGACCTCCCAGGCCATTGCCGCCATCGCGTACAAGTCCTCGCTGTTCAAGCCCTCCGATCTCAGGGATACCTCCCTCCTGTCGGAGGACTTCGAAGGGGATTCCTTCCCTTCCTGGAATCTGGGCTACCAGAGCTCCGGGGAAGATCACTACAAGGTGAGTGTCGACCGCTCCACCGGAGCGGAAGGCTCGACCTCTTCCCTGCGCGTGGATTTCGATTTCATCCACGACATGAGTTATTTTGCCAACGCGACCACCTACACCAAGCGCGACCTCTCCTCATTCCAGGGGATCGAGTTCTACGTAAAGGGTACGGAGGGGCTCAACGCCTACGTGAATCTCCTGTCCTCCCAACCCGATGACCCGAATAAAATCAACAACAGGGTCGCCCATTTCGAGATGTCACCGGAGTGGAGGAAGATACGGATTCCTTTCGACTCCTTCGTCGTTGGCCGCAGCTGGATCAATGGCGGAGCAAAGAAGTTCGGGGCCCAGCCGGGCGACCAGCTGCTGCGTCTGAACCGAATCGAAGCGGTGAGGGTCGGCCTCATGGGTAGGCACCTGCCGATTAGGAAGGGGACCTTTTGGATAGACAGGGTCAGTTTCTACCGGTAGCCTGTCCGTCAGGGATGCTCGGACAGGTATCGCGAGGCGGCCTGGGCGAGCAGGCCCGAGCGCGTCAGGTGGTGCGCGGTCACGTAGCGGTCGATGCGCGAGAGGAGATTTTCCGGCAGGGTGATGTTCACCCGTTTGGCCTTCACCTGCAGGCGCGCCAGGTCGACGTCCACCAACACCCAGATGCCGCCCTGGTAGCCGGGGTCGTCGAGCCACTGTTCCAGATCCGAGGGGGAGGGAAGGTCCGGTTCCTCGAAGTAATGACATTCCGCGGCCTGCTGGATGTTGCCCACCGCCTCCTGCAGGCTGTCCCCCGCGGTGAAGCATCCCGGCATGTCGGGAGTGGTGACGCTGTAGCAACTATCCGCATCCTTATGAATCACCACAGGGAACAACATCCTCACCCCCACTCCCATCCTGCCTGCCGGAAAATGCTTTTCAGCGTGCCGATCGCGTAATCCTGCTGCGGGTGGCTCACGGTAACCGAGCCGATTTTAGCAGGGTGCCTGAACTTGTGGTGGCTGCCGACGCAATGCGCCTCCAGCCAGCCATCTTGCTTCAGCCTAGGTATGATCGCGCGACTGTCCATAGGTTATACTCACTGTACACACCAAGCCAAGCGTCAAGGCCGCGGCCCGTCCTCGACGGAAGGGCGCAGGGGTGCCAAGGTGCAATCGCCACAGGGACGCTGCCGCGCATACCGGAAAAATCAAAAGTTTGAGCATGACATTCTGGCGACAAGGTAAAGCCGGAGGTGATGGGAGATTTTGAAGGGGTCGCATCTCGTTTGGCGGGGACTGCCTCCGCCCGGCCCTGCCGGGGCGGAGGCATTTTCTTGCTCAGGTCGCCATGAGGGTAACGACTGCGGACCAGGGTCCGTGCCCCTTGGCGAAGACGCCGCAGAACCGGAAGGAATAGAGCTGTCCGGGAGTTAGGTCGGCGAATAGCAAGTCGTGCCAGGTGCCGAAGGTTATCTGCACGCCCCAGTTCGCCTCGACCGTCGGGTCGCCGGTGGTGTACTGCCCGATGATGCTGCGTGCGGAGGGGAGCCTGTCGACCCTGGCGACGATGCAGCCGGATTTCTCCCCGTGTTTCACCGAGGGGTTTTGCGGTGCCCCCAGGACCGGGTTTCCCTTGGGCGCGGTGCTCTTGGGCACGGGATAACCCAAAGCGTCCAGGATGGTGGGGTCCTCGCGGGTAACCAGCTCCGCGAAACGGCCGAGATAGTAGTAGCCGGTATCGAGTTTCTTGCGGCAGGAGGCGAGATACGCCACCTTGAGCACGTCCCGAGTGGCCGCGGCGATCATCGCGTCCCGCATGTCGCTGATGGTTCCTGCGTACTCGTCGCGCTGAACCGCGTAGGGAGGCCAATCAGGTTGGAACAGCCGGTGGACGCAGATGTTGGTGAAGACGAGCTGCGACTGGTGCAGGGCTGCTGGGTCCTTCAGGCCCCGTAACGAAAAGTTGTGCGCAAGTATTCCTTCCACGTGTGCCTCCTCGGTTTAAAGATTAGTGATGCCTAAGTTTGCCTGGGTTCTCGGAGATGTCAATGCCTTAAAGAAAACAAATTTTTCCGCTTCCTGCGCACCTTTTGTTCCCCACCCGACCTCGAATCCTTTCTGGCTGCGGATTGGCTGGATGTTGCCTTCCCACCGTCTGCAAAGGCGAATCTAGGGATATTTCTTTGGACCAATTGAAATTTCCTGTTTATACGGGTACATGAGTATTTTCTCCCGGGTGTAAAAATAGCCTCCAGAGGGAAAATATGGCTTCGAGTGGATAAAACCTGGCCTCCAGGGGGAAAACATGGTCTTCAGGAGGAAAACATGGTCTTCAGGAGGAAAAACCCAGCCTCCGGAGAAGAAAACATAGCCTCCGGAGGAGAAAACATAGCCTCTTGAGGGAAAAACATAGCCTTTGGAGGAAAAAACATAGCCTCCGGAGGAGAAAACCTAGCCTCTTTGGGAAAAAACCTAGCCTCTTGAGGAAAAAGCCTAGCCTCCGGAGGAATAAACATGGTCTTGGGAGGAAAAAACATAGTTTCAAAAGAAAAATCACATATTTGACGCCCTGGGGCAATTGGTTGGCCAAAAGAGGGCCACAGTCGGTTCTTGGAAGGGTGTTACGCGCTTTTTCATTGAAATAGCGGGCGATTTCTTGTACTGTTCAGTTCATGAACGGTGACGACGAAAAGATGCTGGATACCTATCGATCCTTCCTCCTCCTCTCCGAGATTTCCGGCGAGCAGCAGCTCTCCCAGCGCGAGCTCGCCAAGCGTCTCGGTATCGCGCTCGGCCTGGTCAACTCCTATCTGAAGAATCTGGTCTCCAAGGGGTTCGTCCGGGTCAACAACTTCCCCAAGAACCGCTTCGCCTATCTGCTAACCCCGACAGGATTCGCCGAGAAGAGCCGGCTCGCCTACCAGCACCTGAGCTATTTCTCCGGTCTGTACACGGTGGCCCGGCAGGACTATCTGAAGCTGTTCCGCAAGCTCGCCGCCGAGGGGGTCAAGGGGGTCGCGTTCTGCGGCATCGACGAGGTCGCCGAGATCGCCTACCTCTCCCTCAAGGAGACCGGCATGGAGCTGGAGTTGGCGATGGACGCCGCGGCGGCCGGGCGCAAGTTCATGGACCGTCCGGTGGTGACGACGGCCATGGGGCTTTTGTCCGGCAACCACCGGATCGTCATCACCTCGCTCAAGCGGGGCGACGCCCTGCGCGAGGAGCTGCTGCGCCTGGGTGCGGAGCCCTCCTGCATCTACCAGGCGGGGGTGCCGGCGCAGGTCAGGGCTCGGGCGCCCAAAAAGGACGCCGCTAAATGAGGTTTCCTGCGTGGAAGCGATAAGGGAGGCGCTGGCCCCGATACCCAGAGGGGTGCGGCCTGTAGTGACGTCGTAGCTGGAGCTTTGGTGCTGAAGTCTTGAACGTAAATATTGCGATTGGAAGAAATTGATGCCCCATTAATCGGATTCGAGCTGCTGCGAAATGAGAGGCAATAAGTGACATGGTGAAGCGCCTGCTTTGGGATCGTTCTTTCATTACCTATATTCTGGTCGGCATACTGAATACGGCATTTGGCTATTCCATGTTTGCCATGCTGATATACCTGGGATTCCATTACACCCTCGCTGTGTTGATTGGGACCGCGCTGGGCGTGCTGTTCAACTTCAAGACAATCGGCAACTTGGTCTTCAAGCAGAACGATAATAGTCTCATTTTCCGGTTTGTAACCGTGTATATAATAACCATGACGCTGAACATCGGTGGGTTAAAAATCTACAAAATTTATAATGACAATTTGTATGTGGCAGGATTTCTGATGCTTATTCCGACAACAGTAATATCATTCATTCTGCACAATAAGTTTGTCTTTCGCAAGAAGGTGGTTAAATGCCTTTGATCAGCGTTGTGATGCCCTGCTATAACGAGGAAGAAAATGTTGCTGAGGCGTACCGGCAGGTCAAGGACGTTTTCGCCGGCCTACCGGGGTATCAGTACGAGCACATCTTTATCGATAATTCCTCGAAGGACAAAACGGTAGAGATACTGAAGGGAATAGCAAACGAAGATAAGCGGGTTAAAATAATTGTTAACAGCCGGAATTTCGGGCACATTCGTTCTCCTTACTACGGTTTGCTTCAAGCCGACGGCGACGCCGTCATCATCCTCGCTTCGGATTTGCAGGACCCTCCCGCCCTGATTGGTGATTACCTCACAAAGTGGGAGGAAGGATATAAAATCGTAATGGGCGTGAAGACCCAGAGCAAGGAATCTGCGGCAATGTTTCTCGCGCGCAGGACCTTCTACGAATTTATCAGCAGGTTGTCGGAGATTGAGTTGGTCAAGAATGCGACAGGCTTCGGACTCTACGATCATTGCGTGATCGAAATTTTGAGGAAGATCGACGACCCGTATCCGTATACGCGAGGGTTGGTGGCAGAAATCGGCTTTGAAATTGCGAAAGTCGAATATCTTCAGCCGGTCAGAAAAAAAGGGATTACCAAGAACAATTTCTACACGTTGTACGATATGGCGATGCTCGGCATCACCAGCCACTCCAAGGTCCCGTTACGGCTTGCAACCATGCTCGGTTTCGTCGTATCCATCATGAGTTTCCTCATTGCGGTCGGCTATCTTATCGCCAAACTCATGTGGTGGAACACCTTTTCACTCGGGATGGCTCCCCTCATCATCGGTTTGTTCTTCTTCTCCTCGGTTCAACTCTTCTTTATCGGAATTATCGGGGAATACATCGGCTCGATTCATACCCAGATACTGAAAAGACCGCTGGTGGTTGAGAAGGAACGAATAAATTTCTGATTTTACCAAAAATGCTCACGGGCCGAATCGAACAGGAAAAGAACGGGATGTTAAAAACAAAGTATAACTTAAATAGTTCCGGTGCTAGGATTTGGCTCTTCTCCTTGTCGTTCATGGTGATTGCGGTCGTTGCGCTGATATGGTTTTTGCCATTCGACTTTCATGCAATCATGGGTGATGACCTCGCAGCGATTCTAAGTAGTCATACTGGGGGCTTTGGAAGCTCATTCCTGCAAGCATTTACCCATGCGCCCACGAACAAGTACCGACCATTTTTCGAGATAGCATTTAGGGCCGAGACTCTTTTGTTGGGCAAGGATCTTCGTCAGTACATTTACCTCAACATTTGTCTGGAAGTATTGAATGCCTGTTTGCTGTTTTTCATCTGCTGGAGAGTTTCAGGCCGAAAATATTTTGTTGCCTTGGTTGGGGCTCTGCTATTCACAATTTCAAGGTTTTCCTATTACAATATCATTCAAATATTCGGGGCTAGTCTGGAGGGGCTCGGACTGTTCTTCCTGCTTTTAGTGCTTTGCCTGATCGTTCTCGCGTATGAGGCCAAGAATAAAGGGTATCTTGTCGCAGCGGTTCTGGTCTATTTGTGTTTGACACTTACCCATGAACGATACTTAGCAGCATCCGTCTTTATGGCATTAGCCCTTTTCTGGGCTCCAGTATCATTCCGTCGGACATATCATAGATATCTGCTGGCAGCCACCCCTTTTGTCATTTTTTCTCTTAACATTATTCTGAAAAAGTTGGTGTTTAACGCGCGATTCATGGAGGGGACAGCTGGCACCGCGGTTACCTTTCAGCCCGGGCAATTCTGTCTGTTTGTCTTTAAAGGTTGGCTGAATATGTTCGGTTTCAACGCTGGACCGGCTTATCTAAGCGGTTTGGATGTCCTTGACGCCGGTTTCATAGGAATTGCTCTGGGAGCTGTTTTCTCGATAACTATCATTGGGGTGGTGTATTTTTTTTACCGCTCGGTTACATCGGAAGAGCACTCCGAAGCTGCTTTAGTAAAAAAAATTGTCGCCTTGCTTTTGCTCCTCGCAATGTCCTTGATTGCTGTTGCGTCAATCACGATACGGCAAGAGTACCGCTGGCTGTATGCGCCCTATACGGTTTTGATAACCTTATGTTGCTATTGTCTAGGGAACTTAAAGAGCGAGCGGGTCAGAGCTGTTTTGCTGGTTGTACTCCTCCTGTCTGCGTATTCAACAGAGCTTTTCTATAGGCAATTTCTGGGCAAATTCTACTTGGTTGCCGCGCTGAAGGCAGTTCAGTCTGCTAAAACGGTAATTGTTGACAATGCTATGAACTTATATCCGGACAGACAGATTTTCATATTCAAGCCTAGAGAACTGAAATGGGCGTTTCAAGACGATTATTTTTTCAAATATTATAGTGGTAGATCGGTTAAGGTAAATTATATTGATAATCCGAGTGAGATTCCTGTTGCTGCGCTTTATAAGGGGGAAGTCGGTGTCTACTCATTCGGGCCAAATCGAGAGATCTTTGATATAACAGACGACGCGAAAAAGTTTTTGGCAAATGCCAAGTGATATTGTTTTGTGGAATATGGTTTCTCAAGTAATTTTTAAAAATTGTTATTCTATTATGGTAGCGTAAGAGCCCTATTGCATGAGCGAAATAACTAAAAACATACTAGGCTTCTTAGGATTTGATCGGGCAGTCAGCTTTGGCATCCTTGCACGGGTTTGGAGCCTTTTCGCGGGCCCGATCACCATCATGATCCTCGCTACCGGTTTCTCCCCGGAGCAACAGGGATACTATTATACATTTGCCAGTTTACTTGCGCTTCAGGCCTTTTTCGATCTTGGTCTAATGTTCGTGATTGCACAGTTTGCGAGTCATGAGTTCGTGCATCTTTCATGGGGGACGAATGGCAGCATAACTGGAGATCCAATTGCCTTGGGACGTATCACCGACCTTCTACGTAAAACTGTGCTTTGGTTCGGTGTGGCGTCCTTGCTAATGATTGTCATTCTGGTGCCGACCGGTTTGATTTTCTTCGACCAAAAAGGGGCAGTATCCTTCTCGTGGCGGTTACCATGGATTCTAGCAGTGATTGGGACGGCCCTTAACCTTTTTGTTATGCCATTCTTCGCTGTTATCATGGGCAGCGGTGACGTTGTGACGGTAAATAAGCGAGACCTTGCGGGAGCAGTGCTGAGTTCCGTTCTCGGTTGGTTGGTTATTGGAATGCATGGTGGACTCTACGCTGTATTTGCGGTTAACGTTGGCGCGCTTGTAATAGCATGGGGATACCTTATGTATAAACGCCCCGAACTTGTGAAATTAGCGTTGCTCAGGAGTTTAGGAAGCGAGCGAACATTACGAAATAATGCTGGTCTTTCATGGTGGGGAGAAATCTGGCCTATGCAGTGGCGGATGGCTATTTCCTCAGGTGCTGCATATTTTATTTTTCAGATGTTTAACCCGATTCTTTTCCACTATCATGGTGCTGTTGTTGCGGGGCAAATGGGTATGACTATTTCGGTAGCTAATGCTCTGCTGGCTGGCTCGATGACGGTATTGAATGCTAAAACGCCAGAATTTGGAAAGCGTATCGCTGTTAGAGACTGGAAGGGTCTTGATCTTATTTTTAAAAAAGCCACGCTCCAGTCACTTGGATTAGCGGTTGCCGGGGCCATTGTCGGGATTGGCGTCATTTGGATTCTACAGGCTTACTTCCCTGTTGGAAGGAGATTTCTTTCTCCTGGACAAGCAGCTCTTCTCTTTGGCGCGATCTGTTTTCAAGCTGTAAATTCTGCCTTTGCAATTTACCTACGAGCACATAAGCAGGAACCGCTGATGACAATGACAGTCGTTGCATCTATTGTACAGGGTGGAGTCACTTGGTATTTTGGGAAACAGTACGCTTCATTAGGTGTGACCTCAGGTTTTCTTGTTGTGACAGCATGTTTTATTTTCCCGTATGTGTTTCTTGTATGGAAAGAACGCCGTAAAAAGTGGCACACTTGATTATTTTAAATAATCCGTTCTATTAAGGATCTAAAGTCATGTTTGTCGATAACAACCTTGTGCATTCAAAATGCCCTTTTTGTTTTTCTTGTAATGTAGGCAAAATAGGTGATATCCGTTATTTTGAACCTTTAGTGTTTTCTTCTGGGAAACTAGAATTGGCGAGAACACCTGAATTATGGGTTTGTAGGCATTGTGAATCAAGGTTTAGCCAGTACGCCATTCCAGAGAGCGAAGCTGCTGCATTGTATACCTCTGGCGCAGGAGGGGATCGATGGATCAGTAAACATTTTGAGGAAGAAAAAACGATTGGGGTGACTAAAATTCTTGAAAGTATATTTTTCAAAGGTTGTCGAGTTTTGGATGTTGGATGTAATACCGGTGAGTTTTTGGATTTTGCGTGTTCCTGTGGTTGCGTGACGGTCGGAGTCGAATTCAGCACGGAAAGTCGTGAAATAGTTCAAGCTAAAGGTCATGAATGTTATTCGACAATTGCGGATGCTAAAGGAGAGTTTGATGTTATCACTGGATTCGATCTAGTCGAGCATTTATATGACATGAATGGGTTCTTAAGTCAATGCTGGTTGAAACTAAAATCAAAAGGACATGTCGCTATCTTGACAGGGAATGTGTCCTGTTTGAGCTCAATAATGACTGGCCCTAATTGGTGGTATGTTAGGTTCCCGGAACATATTATGTTCCCATCAAAAAAGTATTTTTATTCGTTGGAAAAATTTTTGGTCAGAACTTGGTTCCAAACATATGCTGGCAAGAAATATGAATCTTCATTGTGGAGCAAATTATTTAGCTTGTATAAAGGAATACAATATAGAAATTATATGGCGCAGCCTTCATTTGTGCCTGATCATACGTTTGTGGTGCTAAATAAATGAACCAATGCATTGTGTGCGGCCATGGGATTGTTGATTACAAAACTTTATACGACGACCGATATGGCTACCCCGGAACGTACACTATAGTTAAATGTAGAAATTGTGGTCATAAGTGTCTCGATGCGAGTTTCAGTCCGAGTCAAATCACCCAACTTTATTCTGATTATTATCCTAGGTCGAGTCAAAAAATTGAGGCATTCAAGCCTCACAGAGAAGTCTCTGGGCTCGATTCTTGGCTGCGAGGGGACCGATTTAATGCCTATAGATGGGTGCCTGAAAATGTTAGGGTATTAGATATCGGATGCGGTTTTGGGGAAACACTTGGTTATCATATGTCGCGAGGATGTGATGCCTATGGTGTTGATGCAGATAGCAACATACGCCAGATAGCTGAGAAATTTGGATATAACATGCGTGTTGGGCTGTTTAATCCTGACGATTATGATTCGGATTTCTTTGATTACGTGACACTCGACCAGGTTGTCGAACATCTTTCCGATCCTATCGAGATACTGTCTAATGTTCAAAGAGTCATGAAGCCTGGCGCTACTCTCATTCTGAGTACCCCAAATTCTAATGGTTGGGGCAGTAAAATTTTTGGGGACAAATGGATAAACTGGCACGTCCCCTACCATTTGCAATATTTCTCGAAAAAATCAATGGAAATAACTGCCAAAAAAGCTGGTTTGATTTTAGAAAAAACTAGGACCGTTACCAACTCTGACTGGCTATATTTTCAATGGGTTCACCTGCTTACTTATCCTGAAACCGGAGTTCCATCAGTATTTTGGTCCCCTAAAGCCATCTGTGGTCATGAAAAAAAAGTCGTGATTGAGAGAATAGGTAAAATTCATAAGACACGAATTAATCATGTTATTACACGGATTTTTGATTTGTTTGAAGTAGGAGATAACTATTTATTTTATTTAAGAAAGCCAAAGGTCTGACAGTTGATGGGCTTTTCGATTGATGCAGTTGTATAAGGGACATCATTATGGAAAATTACAATCCGCTTGTATCAATAATAACTCCGTCCTATATGCAGGGTGAATTCATTGAAGACACTATAATCTCCGTGTTGAATCAGACATATCAAAACATAGAATATATTATTCTAGATTCCTGCTCTTCAGATGATACAGATGACATCGTTAAGAAATATATCTGTCGGCCTAACCTGATATACGTAAGGGAAAAGGATAATGGGCAGGCTCACGCCATCAACAAGGGATTGGAACTGTGTAAAGGTGAAATTGTTTGTTGGTTGAACTCTGATGATATATTTTTCAACAACGGCGTAATAACAAAAATAGTCGAAATTTTTAATTCCGGTCCGACTATTGACATGATTACCGGTGATGGTTATTTTTGCGACCCCAAACTTAACCTAGTCTCGCCGATTACTGTGACAGACATTCGTCACATGTCACTTGAGTATATGAAGGGTTTTGATGTTATATTGCAGCCTTCGACGTTTTGGAAAAAGAATGGTTTCAGGTTGGACGAAAAGCTTAACTATGCCTTTGATTGGAAATATTTTATGGAGTTTTTTCAGGCCAAAAAATCGATCTATTACTGCAGAGAATACCTGTCATGCTACAGGGTCCATGAGGCAGGAAAAACTAAAACTGATACTGCGATAAGAAAAAGGGAAATTTTAGAATTGGTTATACAGTTTGAATCGTCAAAATTTAATATAGCTTGGAACTATGTTATTCTTCTACTTTATTTGCTGTCTGAAAAATTACATGCACCATTTTTTAAGAAATTAGCTCGGCACGCGAATGAGCATGTATCTAATATGAGTTGTAAAAAAATATATTCTTGCTAAATGAATCCGAGGACATGGATATCAAACTAACAATCATAACTCCTGTCTTTAATGGAGAGAAATTTATAGGTTCTTGCATTCAGAACGTAATAGATCAATGCTGCCATAATCTAGAACATGTAATACTTGATGCCTGCTCAACCGACGGGACATGTTCAATAATATCAGGGTATGCTGAGAAGTATCACCATATCCGCTGGATTTCCGAAAAAGATAGTGGCCAATCCGACGCGATGAACAAAGGGATTGCAATTGCCAAAGGCAAGATCATAAGCTTCTTGAATGTCGATGATTTTTACGCGCCTGATGTGCTGAATCTTGTGACTGAAATGTTCGAGAGATTTCAGGAACCAACATTGCTAGTTGGCAATTGCAACGTATGGGACGATTTCGGAAATCTGCTGTTTGTAAATAAACCGTCTAAACTCAAGTTAAAACAATTGTTAGTCGGGCCTCCCGCAATTGCCTGGCCCATCAACCCGTCAGCATATTTTTACCATAAGTCTTTGCACGAGAGAATTGGGCTTTATAATGTTGAAGAACATTATGCTTTGGATTTGGATTTTATCCTCAGAGCAGTGCAGGTTGCTAATTTACAATATATCAATCAGATCCTGGGCAATTATAGATTTTTAGAAGGGACCAAAACTTTTATAGATTTGAAGAACACCAATACGGCTGAACGGAATCAGCGATTGTTGAGCCAGTACAAAAACGGTCTTTCTCCTTTGCTCAGATCGATGTTTCCTGCTTATAAAACGTTACAACGAATTTTGCATTGGGTTGAATATTTCAAAGACCCATTTCTAGCCGTCACCGTTTTGCGTGACAAAATAGCACGAAAATTTAAATAATCTGGCATGGCGAATCGAGTCGATTAGCTCAAAACCTATGTGTATTATGACAGGATCCTGATTATGCCCACAAGCCCCAAGGTCTACACATATTTAAATCTGTCCGAACAACAAAACTATATGTGGAGCAACCGCCAGATTGAAGACGAGGTGAATCTCTGCGAACGACGCAATTTGCAAGGTGTCTTTCAGGAATATCTCCCAAAAGATCAGCCAATTCTGGAAGCTGGCTGCGGTTTGTGTGCTTGGCTGATCAAGCTAACGAATGCTGGCTATTTGATAGAGGGTATAGATTTCGACGACAATGTAGTCAACAGGGTTCATCAATATAACCCCACGTTGCGGGTAAGCGAAAGAGACGTGACCAAAACCGGTTATGATGCCAACTCTTTTGGCGGATACGTGAGCTTGGGAGTGGTCGAGCACTTTGAAGACGGACCCGGAGAGGCGCTTGCGGAAGCCTACCGGATATTGAAACCTGGCGGCATAATGATTCTTACTGTCCCCATTAATAACTTATTGCGCCGACTCATCTACAACAACCTGAGACACATTTACGTTAAGGTTCTTAAACTAAAGCGCAAGCATATACATTTTGTCGAATACAGATTTAACAAATCTGAAATTGTGAAATATGTACAAGATGCTAAATTTGAAATAATCGAAACAGGATATGATGATTTTTTCCCAAAAACTCAGTCTATGGGACTTTATACAGATTGGCCTTTTCTTAGGGCTCGTACCCTTTTTGATTTAAATGGATTCGGGAAAATTCTAGCGGCCATCGTGCCGAAAAAAATGCATTCCTGCGGTATATACATAGTTGCTCGTAAACCTTGCTGATATTCCATAAGAATGGTAATGCTCGCACTTGTCCGTAGGTGGAGAATAATAGTCCGAAATTATCTGGAACTATCTCGGTTAGGCGACTACTTTGTTTACCTATGTGAAACTCACTTCAAATACCATGGGATTTTTTATGATACAAAGAACAGTTCAACGTGACTGCCTTTATCTCGACGGTTATAAACCATGTGCACCCCATAAAAAATCCGGGACAATTTGCGAAGAGTGCAGTGAATATCGTCCCATCTCCTTTCGCATCCTCATCCTAAAGGTCGCAGCCGCCGGCGAGGTGATCCGCAACACCCCGATCCTGCACCGTTTGCGGCAGCTCTATCCGGACGCGGAAATCACCTGGGTTACCGACTACCCAGATTTCATTCCGCGCTCCTACGTCAATAAGGTGTTCAAGTACGACTGGAAATCGGTCAACCTGATCCTGGCGCAGGAGTACGACCTTCTGCTCAGCCTGGACAAGGACACCGAGGTCTGCGCCGTTGCCAACCGTGTCGATGCGAAGGTCAAGAAAGGGTTTCTACTCGACGCCAACGGCAAGATCGTGCCCGCGGACGAGGATGCCCGCCGGAAATGGCTCACCGGCATCTTCGACGACCTGATGAAGGAAAACACCAAGCACTACGTGGAAGAGACCTTCGAGATTTGCGGCTGGCAATGGTCGGGCGAGAAATACCTTCTGGAGAACTACCGCATACCGGAGGTTTCCTTCTCCAAGGACAAGACCCGGCCACTGGTGGGCCTCAATACCGGCGCCGGGAGCATCTGGCCTACGCGCATCTGGCCTGAAGAAAGATGGCGGGATCTGATTGCCGCTCTCCATGCCAAGGGATACGGCGTCCTGCTGCTGGGCGGACCGGATGAACACGAGAAAAATCTGCGTCTGGCGCAGGTAACCGGCGCCCAGTATGAAGGAGTGAAGCCGTTCCTCGACTTTTCGGGGCTGGTGGCGCTCTGCGACGTGGTGGTCACCTCGGTCACCATGGCGCTGCACATCGCGATTGCCCTGGAACGGCGCATCGTTCTTTTGAACAACATTTTCAATGCCCCGGAATTCTACCTCTACGGCCTTGGTTCGATCGTTCAGCCGGACCTGGACTGCCTGGCCTGCTACAAACGGGCGTTCGACGCCAGCTGCCCCCCGGAAAACTGCATCGATCTCATCACGGTCGACGCGGTCCTGCGGGAGGTCGAGGCGCATGCCGGCATCACACAGAGCGCGGAGCCGCAATGACCGAAAAGCGGCCGGCCATCCTGGCGCTCTATCCGTCGCTACCCTCGATGACCAAGGCGGCGGGGGACAAGACCTCCTTCAAATTCGTGGAGACGCTGCACCGGCTGAAGCATCGCATCGTGCTGCTTTCTTTCGCTTTTAACGGTCGCCACGACGAAAACGATTACCGGGCACTGGAGCCCTTGTGCGAGAAGATTGCCCTGCACGATTTCGGCACCAGGGAGAAACTGGGCAACATGCTCAAAAGCTGGTTCATCTCGCCGACCCTGGCCGCGCGGGGGAAAAGCAGCGGGATGGCGCGCCTGATCGACGAAAACATCGGCTCCGCCGACCTGGTCCACATCGAGTTCACCGAACTGCTTCCCTGGGCGCGGTATGTGAAAAAACGCTACCCCGGAAAGCGGGTCTGCTACGTGGCGCACGACGTCGTCTTTCAGAAAAAGTACCGCGAGGCGCGGCAGCAGTTCTTCCTCAACCCCTGGCGGGACCTCGATTTCCTGCTCACCTGGATCAGCGAAAACCGCTACCTCGCTTGCGTCGATACGATCATCGTCCAAAACGAGAAGGACGCGGCGCTGCTGCCGCGTCATGCCGCGCGCATGAGCGTCGTGGTTCCCTATGCCGAGACTCCGCAGGTCGGTAAAGGCGCCGACGGGGGGCTGCCCGAACGGTACCTGGTCTATTTCGGGGCCATGGCGCGGCCGGAAAACTACCTGGCGGCGACCTCATTCATTCAGCGCTGCTGGCCGGCGCTGAGGCGGGAGTTCCCCGATCTCTGGTTGTACGTGGTCGGCGCCCGCCCGCCCGAGAGGCTCAAGGTCCTGCACGGCACAGACAATGTGGTCGTCACCGGGTTTGTGGAAGACGCCTACAGCTATCTCAAAGGCGCGCTCCTGACGGTGGCACCCATCACCCTGGGTGCTGGCATCAAGGTGAAGGTTCTCGAGTCCCTCATGGTCGGCACGCCGGTGCTCGCCTTTCCGGCCGGTGCCGAGGGGATCAACCTGAGCCCCGAGGATGGCCTGACCGTGGTCCGGAATTACCCCGAGATGACCAGGGAAATACGCAGCTTCCTGAGCGGGGGGGGGACCGTCTCCCGCAGCCAGATCCAGGCGGCGGTGGACCGGGCCTTCAACTGGTCGATCACGGAGAAATTCCTGGCGGAGAATTACCGATGACGGAGGGCCGTCACCCCGCAACCTCTGTCATCGTTCTCAACTGGAACGGCCGACAGTACCTGCCGGAGTGCCTCGCGGCCCTCGCCGCTCAAACCTGCCGCGACTTCGAGGTGATCCTGGTCGACAACGGCTCCACCGACGGCTCGGCCGACTTGGTGCGCGACCAGTTTCCCTGGGTGAAGCTGGTAGAACTCCCGGAGAACGTCGGTTTCGCCGAGGGGAACAACCGGGGGCTCGCTGCGGCCCGCGGGGAGTTCCTGGTCGCACTCAATAACGACACCCGGGTCGAGGCGGATTTCCTGGCGGCTTTGCTGGCCGCGGCGCAGGCCGCCCCCAAGGCCGGCATGGTGGCGGCCAAGATGCTCAACTACTTCGAGCCGGGACGCATCGACGCGGTCGCCCTGAAGATCGGCGTCAACGGGCTGGGCTACAACATCGGCGTCGGGGAAGAGGACGCCGGGCAGTACGACTGTGAGGTACAGGCTTTCGGACCCTGCGGCGGGGCCGCGCTCTACCGAAGGGCCATGGTCGAGATGGTCGGCTTCTTCGACCCGGACTTCTTCGCCTACTACGAGGACTTCGACCTCGCCTGGCGCGGGCGCCTGGCCGGCTGGGACTGCGCCTGCGCCCCCAAGGCGGTCGTCTACCACGTGCACTCGGCGACCAGCGGCGAGTACAGCCCATTCAAGGTGTACCAGACCCACCGCAACAAATGGTTCGTCATCGCCAAGAACTGGCCCGGCGCGCTGGTCCTCAGGCACCTCCCCGCGCTGGTATTCGCCGACGCCGCCTCCTTCGCCCTCGCCCTGGCGCGCGGACGCGGAGGGGCCGCCCTTAGGGCACGGCTCGATGTGCTGAAGAACCTGCAAAGGCTGCTGCAGAAGAGACGCGCGGTGCAGGGGACGCGGAGACTCTCGGACCGGGAAGTGGCCGCGCTGTTCTCGCCCCACGAACATCCACTGAAAACGCTCAGACGAAAAATGGGACGGAAAGACTGAAATCAGAGGCTTTACCGATAAGGTCAAAGGCAAAGGCTTTACCGCAAAGACGCAAAGACGCAAAGGAAAGGCTATTCGGAAGAAAGTCTAGGTCAAATGCTTTAACGTAAAGACACGGAAAGGCAAGGACGCGGTGAGGCAAGGTCGCAAAGATATGCTTTCTGGGGAAAGGCCTGAGGCAAAGGCTTTACCGCAAAGACGCAAAGACGCAAAGGAAAGGCTATGCGGAAGAAAGGCTAGAGTCAAATGCTTTAACGTAAAGACACGGAAATGCAAGGACGCGTAGAGGCAAGGTCGCAAAGAAATGCTTTTTGGGGAAAGGCCTTAGGCAAAGGCTTTACCGCAAAGACGCAAAGTCGCAAAGGAAAGGCTATTCGGAAGAAAGTCTAAAGTCAAATGCTTTAACGTAAAGACGCGGTGTGGCAAGGTCGCAAAGAAATGCTTTTTGGGGATAGGTTAAGGTCTAAGGCTTTAAAATCAGATGCTTTACCGCAAAAACGCAAAGACGCTGTTGTTAGCTTTTTTGCTCCTCCTATATCTAATGGTTGCGGACGCCGATTTTAAATTTCCTTTGAAAGGATCGGGTTGTGAAAATACTTATACTGGCTGCTAAAGGGGAGTCTCTTACCGGCGGCGCCACTTACCAGGCTAACGTGCTGCGGGAACTGTCCAAAAGGCATACGGTCAAGGTCTACGAATCTGAGACGGACCTCGATGAAAAATGGGACATCGCGCACTGCCTCAACCTTAAACACCTCTCGCTCGACCTGGCTCGCAAACTCCCCTGCCCTCTGGTGGTGGACAGCCATGACTACTACTGGGTCCACTACTACCACTTCTTCTGCCTCGACTTTCCGATAAGGTTTCTCTTGCAGAAAATCCGCAAGATGAAATATAGTCGGCTGTTCAGGGAGATCGACGGGATCATCTTGCACGCGCAGTTCGTCTACGACCTGTACGACCACCCGCATAAGTACTTGAATTTCTACTACGGCCTGGACTACAGCGAGATCGCGTCGCAACCCTGGGAACAAAAGGAAAACCTGATCCTCTTCGTGGGCGGCGACTACTTCCGCAAGGGGATCCACCGGCTGCTGCGCGCCCTGCCGCTCGTGCTGAAAAAGGTCCCCGACGCGCGGCTCATGGTGATCGGCAACGACTACGGCTACGTGAAGGCTTTTGCCCGCTTCCTGGCCCGGGGACTCCCGGTGCAGTTCATCTACGGCATGCCACGCCCCGAACTGTACCGGACCTACGGCCGCGCCAAGGCGTTCGTCATGCCAAGCGAAATCGAGGCGATCCCCCTGGTCTCCACGGAGGCAACCATGGCGGGGGTGCCGCCCATACTCTCGGACGCCGGCGGGAACCCGGAAATCGTGCTGGACGGCAAAACCGGGTTCATCGTCCCCCTGGACGACTGCCAGGGACTCGCCGACCGCATCGTGACCTGCCTGACCGACCGCGAACTCTCGGAACGGCTGGTACGACAGGGGCGGGAGTTCCTGGGACAGTTCACCAAGGACCGCATGATCGACAGGATCGAGGAGATTTATGCCTCGGTGATTCTGAGAAGCAGGGGCTAGTTCCCAGCCCCCAGATACACAAGGAGTCAGCGTGAGCGCAACGGAGTACGAGGGGTTCTACCGCGGGAAAAAGGTGCTGGTGACCGGCGGCCTCGGGTTCATCGGCATCAACGTCTGCCTGCGACTGCTGGACCTGGGCGCCCAGGTGACGGTCCTGGACAACTTCGTCCCCCCCAACCCCGGCGCGCCGCTCGACGCGCTGCTGCCCCGCCTCAGGGTCGCCGTCGCCGACATCAGGGACGAGGACAAGGTGGAACGGGTGATCCGCGACCAGCAGGTCGTCTTCAACCTGGCGGGCAAATCGGGCGCCGCGGACAGCAACAAGACCCCGCTCAACGACCTCGACATCAACTGCCGCGGGCACCTGACCATCCTGGAGGCCTGCCGCTCCTTCAACCCGGGGGTCGCCATCGTCTTCCCCAGCAGCCGGCTGGTGTACGGCAAACCCCGCTACCTGCCGGTGGACGAGGCGCACCCGGTGGCGCCGGAATCGATCTACGCGGCGCACAAGCTCGCGGTGGAAAACTACCACCTGATTTACGGGCACCTCTACGGACTCAAGGCGACCGTGCTCCGGGTCACCAACCCCTACGGCCCCCTGCAACTGGGCGACGCCCGCGCCTACGGCATCGCCAACAGGTTCATCCAGGCCGCGGTGCAGGGGGAAAAACTCACCGTGTTCGGCGCCGGGGAACAGCGCCGGGATTACCTCTACATCGACGACCTGGTGCACGCCATGCTGCTGGCCGGCTGCCGGGAGGCCTCGCGCGGCAAAATCTACAACATCGGCGACGACAGGGGCGCAAGCCTCATGGAACTGGCCCAGCTCGCGGTCGCCACGGCCGGGACCGGAGAGATCTCCCAAATCCCCTGGCCCGAGGAGTACCGCGCCATCGAGACGGGGGACTTCCAGTCCGACATCTCCCTGGCCGCCCGGGAACTCGGCTGGCTACCGGTCACCCAACTCGCCGAAGGGGTCGCCCGTACCGTCGCGTTTTACCGCGCCAGCCAGGGCGCCCAGTAACAAGCTGCAACGCCGGACGCACCGAAGTCAAAGGCTTTAACGCAAAGACGCAACGATGCAGAGAAAAACTGTACACCAGGGGACGCGGAACGGGACCCCGATCGGAAAAGAGTAGATTCCAGTTAATTGTAAGGTTTACGACTTTCTTAGCGCCTTTGCGTCTGCGTTAAGTCTTTGGGAGTGGTGATGACGAGCAAGGAAAACGGCATTCTTCATAAGGACTGGTTCTACCTCGCGCTGCTGACGGCGATCATCGTCGTCTTCTGCAACAGGATACTGTTCACCGACCAGATCATCAGGGCCTCGGACGTCATCACCCAGTTCTTCTGGTCGGTCAAGGCGGTCAAGGAACAGTCGCTGCTGCAATTCCTGCAGGGCATCCCGAACATCTTCCACGCGGACTGGGACACCCTGAGCGACGGCGGCCGGACCCTGGAGGGTGGCTGGAACGCCATCGGTCTCCTCTTCCACCGCTACCTGATCCAGCACTTCCTCCCCTTCCCCGCCTCCATCGCCTGGCTCGTCGGGTTCGCCATGTGCTGGGGCGCCGCCGGAACCTTCAAGTACTCCCGCCTGATCGGCGTCGGCCGCCTGGGGGCCTTCGCCGCGGGACTCCTCTACGTGCTCTGCACGGAGAACGTCTCGCTCATCAACGCCGGGCACATCCAGAAACTGGAGGCGATCTGCTGGTTCCCCTGGGTGCTCTTCTTCCTGGAACAGGCGGTGACCCGCGGGCGCCTGTACCACTACGCGCTGGCGGGGCTCATGCTCGCCCTGCAGTTCTTCCACATGCACTGGCAGATCTCCTTCTACAGCTGCCTCGCGGTCGGCGCCTACTGCATCTTCCACTCGGGCGCCGGCTTCATCGACCAGGGGCGGGGCTACGCCCGCCATTTCGGCAAGGACCTGCTGCTGGCGGCCGTTATGGTCCTGCTCTTCTTCTCGACCATCGCCATGTCGTTCGCCCCCCTGTACAGCTGGTCGCGCCAGTCCGAGCGCGGCGACGCGGTGGGCGCCAGCACGGGCGGGACAAGCCAGGCCCAGGCCGGAGCCAGCGGGATCGGCTACGAGGAGGGGATGAGCTGGTCGCTGCCACCGGAGGAGGTGCTGAGCTTCCTGGTCCCCGGCCTGTTCGGCTACTCCCGCCAGGAAGCGGGCGACGTGCCGGCTCCCGACCAGACCTATTACTGGGGGAGGATGCGCTTCACCCAGACCGGCGACTACTTCGGGCTGCTCCCCTGGTTCCTGATCCCGCTGCCGCTATTGTTCCGCCGCGACCGCTACAGCTGGTTCTTCTGCTTCCTCCTGGGCGCCACCCTGGTCATGGCGCTGGGGAAATACACCTTCGTCTACCGCTTCATGTTCGAGCACCTCCCGGCCTTCTCCAAGTTCCGGGTCCCGAAGATGATCCTCTTCCTGTTCGCCTTCGGCACGGCGGTGCTGGCCGGGCGCGGGCTGGACATCCTGGTCGGGGAGGGGGTCGAGCGCAAGAGGCTCAAGGGGTGGCTCGCCTGGTGCGCGGGGGTTCCGGTCCTGCTCGCCCTGCTCTGGCTCGCCATCCGCTTCGGGGGGGAGACCCTCGCCGACCTGATGGGTGAGTACCTCGGCGCCGCCACCCGCTACCAGTCCGGGCCGCAGCTGGTCGACGAGCGCTACAGCTTCATGCTGCGGGAGGGGGCCATCGCCCTCGGGCTCGCCTGCTGCTACCTGGCGGTCTTCCTCTGCTGGTTCAAAAAATGGCTCCCCTCGAGGTTCCTGGTCCCGGTGCTGGCGCTGCTCCTTTTGGGCGATCTCTGGCGGGTCTACGACCACTTCATCGTGGTGGCCCCCTCGCCGCAGGTGAGCCGGGCCAAGGCGAAGAACGAGGTGGTGACCTTCCTGGAACCGAGGCTGGACCACTACCGGATGCAGCCGATGGGGGACGAGAACGCCCACTACTACGCCGACTTCGGCTTTGCCAACCTGTCGGCCTACGTCACCATCAGCGAGCGGCGCTACAAGGAGTTCCTGGAGGGGTTCATCCTGGTGAGCCCGATGGCCGACATCATGAACCTGAAGTACATCGTCATGCCCGCCGCGGACTACCGGACCCAGCAGGGTGCGCTCGCCGCTAAGTACACGCCGGTATTCACCGCGTCCAACGGGTCGGTGGTGCTGGAGAACCGCAGCGTGCTCCCCAAGGCCTGGCTGGTCCCCTCCGTAGCCGAGGCGACCGATTCCCGACAGCGGGTCGGCATCATGGGGCAGGACCCCACCTTCCAGCCCGCGCAGGTCGCCCTGGTGGAGAGCCCCCCGCCGCTGCAGCTCGCCCCCATGGGGCAACTCGCCAGTGCGGGGAGCGCGCGGCTGGAGAGCTACGGGGCCAACCGGATCACGGTGAGCGCCGCCGCGAGCGCCAACTGCCTGCTGGTGCTCGGGGAGAAGTATTACAAGGGGTGGTACGCGACGGTGGACGGCAAGGCGGCGCCGATCTACCCGGTCGACCAGGTGCTGCGCGGGGTCTACCTGACGCCGGGGAACCACTCGGTCCAGTTCGACTTCGACCCGCTCCCCTTCAAGCTCGGCAAGTACGTCACGCTCGCCTCCTTCGCCTTCTTCGCCGGCCTGTTCGGCCGGGAGGTCTGGCTCAGGCGCCGGGCGGCCTGAGCGGGAGGGGGGGCGGTGCGGTGTCTCACGGTGGAAATTCATTACTCTCAGGAACAGGTGCCACGTGCTTAATGGAAAGAAGGTCGTAGTCGTTCTCCCCGCATACAACGCAGCGAAGACGCTGGAAATGACCTACCGGGAAATCCCCTTCGAATTTGTCGACGACGTCGTGCTGGTCGACGACGCGAGCCGGGACGACACGGCGGAGGTGGCGCGCCGCCTCGGGATCTGCACCGTCATCCATCCCAAGAACCGCGGCTACGGGGGGAACCAGAAGACCTGCTACAAGACCGCCCTCGACCTCGGGGCGGACATCGTCGTCATGCTGCACCCCGACTACCAGTACACGCCGAACCTGATCGTGGCGATGAGCTCCATGATCGCCTACGGCGAGTTCGACGCGGTGCTCGCCTCCCGCATCCTCGGGATCGGCGCGCTCAAGGGGGGGATGCCGCTGTACAAGTACCTCGCCAACCGCGGGCTCACCCTGGTGGAGAACCTGCTGTTGGGGCACAAGCTCTCGGAGTACCACACCGGGTACCGCGCCTTCTCCCGGGAGCTGCTGCAGGGGCTCCCGCTGGAGTCCAATTCCGACGACTTCGTGTTCGACAACCAGATGCTGGCCCAGGTCGTCTGGTTCGGCTACCGCATCGGCGAGGTCTCCTGCCCGACCAAGTATTTCGAGGACGCCTCGTCCATCAACTTCCGCCGCTCCGTCGTGTACGGCCTGGGGGTGCTCAAGACCGCGGCCCAGTTCCGCCTCGGCAAGCTGGGACTGCTGAAACCAGCCATCTTCAACGGCGAAGGCTTTACCGCAAAGACGCAAAGACGCTAAGAAAACCGGGAACCAAGGTAATCTAAGGTCAAAGGCTGTAACGTAACGTCAAAGACGCAACGACGCAGCGACGGGGAGAATACGGAGGGAAACGTTTGGTTTGCCTGGTTTATTCCAGGCGTGCCTTCCGGTTTGCCTTTCCTTTGCGTCTTTGCGTCTTTGCGGTGAGTCTTTTGATCTTGGTCGAAGGCTTTACCGCAAAGACGCAAAGACGCTAAGAAAACCGGGAACCAAGGTAATCTAAGGTCAAAGGCTGTAACGTAACGACAAAGACGCAACGACGCAGCGACGGGGAGAATGCCAAGGGAAACGTTCGGTTAGCCTGGTTTATTCCAGGCGTGCCTTCCGGTTTGCCTTTCCTTTGCGTCTTTGCGGTGAGTCTTTTGATTTTATTTTTTGAGGGGATTATTTTTGACTCTGCACTGCCCTGATAGCGAGACGCTGGACGAGCTCACCGGTTACGACCTGCGCATCGTCCAACCGCGCCACGGCTACCGCTTCTCGCTCGACCCGCTGCTGCTGGCCGACTTCGCGGCGGTGCGCCCGGGCGAGCGGGCCGCCGACCTCGGCACCGGCTGCGGCGTACTGGCGCTGCTGCTGGCCCGGCTGGAGGGGTCCTGCTCGGTGACCGGCGTGGAGTTCCAGCCGGCCATGGCGCAGATCGCCGCCCGCAACATCCTCCTGAACGATCTCTCGGACCGCATCGAGGTCGTCCCCGCGGACGTCCTTTCGCTCAAGTCCCGCTTCCCGGTGGACAGCTTCGACCTGGTGGTCTCCAACCCCCCCTACCGGCGACCCGGGACCGGCAAGGTGAGCCCGCGCGCCGGACGCGACGACGCGCGGCACGAGACCAGCGCGACCCTGGCCGATTTCCTGGCCGCCGCGAAGTTCCTGGTGAAGCCCTCCGGGCGGATCTGCTTCATCTACCACACCTGCCGCCTCGCCGAGCTGATGGCGCAGGCCGCCCTGCAGAAGCTCGGCGTGCTCCGGCTGCGCATGGTGCACGGCAACAGCAGCGCCCCGGCGCGGATGTTTCTGGTGGAACTGGCGAAGGGGCGGGTCGGGGAGTTGCGGGTCGAGCCCCCCCTGATGGTGCGCGGCGACGCCGGCGGCTACAGCAGCGAGAAGCTGAGAATCTATAGAGGCGGGGCTAAAAGCTAAAGGCGGGGCTAGGGGCTATAAGTCTGGGATCGCTGGCAGAACTGGAAACTCAGCTTGTCATTGCGCTTCACCTGAAATATGTGGATAATAAAGTTCTTGATCCGGTTCTTTGCAAATGCGACGAATTGGGCAAAATGCTGCGAGCGCTGCAAAAGTCGCTGAGAACAAAATGCTTGGTGCAGGGATGATGGAGGAGAGGTTGTCCGCTTTTAGGTAGGTCGCTCGTCTCAAGTTACTAGCCCCGGTTCTCACTGGGGAATTCGCTAGTCCCTAGTCCCCAGCCCCTAGCCCCTGTCTTTACCGGCTTTCCCGGTCCTTCCTGATCAGCCGCTCGAAGACGTCGCGCAGGCCGGGGTCGGTTACGCTTTCCGCCTGCTCGGCGATCCAGGCGAGCTCCTCCGCCGTGAGCTGCCGGCGCGGCTTCTCCCAGGGGACGTCCGGGGGCTTCGGGGCGCTGACCCGCCCCGCCTTCAGGTAGATGTCGGTGACCATCTCCTGGCCCAGCTCCGCGTTCACCTTGGCGACCAGCTCCCGCTTCAGGAAGTTGAGCTGCTGCATCCAGGGGGCGCTGTCGACGCTCAGGGTGAGGGTGCCGTCCCGAAAGGCGGACGGTGCGGCGTGGGAGGCGATGCGGCTTCCCACCGCCTGCTCCCAGACCACCCAGATGCGCCCCTCCTCGAGCCGCTGCTCGATGACGGAGCCGCGCAGCACGGCGCCCAGAAGGCCGGAGACCGCGACGGGCCGGCGCATCCTGGGGCGGCTAGCCAACGTCGGGGTGCTTTCTGCGGTACAGCCTGCCGCCCACGATCTGGCCGGCGACCGAACTGGCGAGGGAAAACGGGATGAACTGCACCCCGAGACCTGACTTGATCCTGACGTAGAAGATGAGCGGTATGGATATGTGGATGTAGAACCACCACCCCGGGGAGAACTTACGGCAGGCCTGGCGCTGGAATCCCAGGGGGACGTTGACCGCGGCCGCCAGGACCATGATGACGGCTACTTGTAGGGCTGTCTGCATGCATTACCTCGTGAAGCATGGATATTATGAATTAAACGCGGCTTTGTCAATGCGGTTCTCATTGAACGGCCCTGGAAAGCGAAGGAGCAATCGTGGTACGAGAAGGCGATTATGTGGCGATATTCAACTCGATTCACCGGGTGATGGAGGCCGAGAGGCTCCTGAAGGAGCGGCGCCTCTCGATCTTGCTGATTCCGGCGCCCCGAGCCCTGGCGGCCGACTGCGGCCTCGCCATCCGCTACTCCGAGGCCGCCCGGGGCGAGGTGGAGGCGGCGCTGGCCGGGGCGGGGCTGCTCCCGCGCGAGCTGTACCGCAGGCAGGGCGAGGATTACACGAAGGTAGAGGAGGAGCTATGAGGGATCTGGATGTCAGGGGGCTTTCCTGCCCGGCGCCGGTCGTTTCGGTGAAGAAGGAGCTGGAAGCGGGCGGGGGAGGGTTGCGCGTGCTGCTGGACGACGGCGCGCCGCGGGAGAACGTGACCCGCTTCGCGAAGGGGCGCGGCTACGCGGTGCAGGAGGAACCTCTCGAGGGGGGCTTCGCGCTGACGCTGACCGGCGGCGCCGCGGGCGACGCGGGCGGTGCGGGCGGTGCGGGCGGTGCGGGCGGTGCGGCGCTCCCGCAGGCCGGGGCCCGGTGCGGCGCGGTGCTGCTGATAAGCTCGGACCGGATGGGGGACGGCCCGGAGGAGCTGGGGCGCCTGCTGATGCGCAACTTCATCATGACCCTGCTGGAGGTCCCCGAGCTCCCGGACCGGATCTTCTTCATCAACACCGGCGTGCTGCTCGCCGCGGCGGGCTCCGAGGTGGCCGAGGCGCTGGAGAGCCTGGGCAACCGCGGCGTGGAGGTCCTCTCCTGCGGCATCTGTCTCGATTTCTTCAAGAAGAAGGAGTCCCTGGCGGCGGGCGGGGTGACCAACATGTTCAGCATCGCCGAGAGCCTGCTGGGCGCGCGCTCCGTGGTGCGGCTTTAGAGGCGGAGAGGCAAAGGCACAGAGAAGGGGGACAGGCACCTGCGGAGCCAGTCCCCGGCGAGAAGGGGGACAGGCACCTGCGGAGCCAGTCCCCTGTGCCCGCGGTCTTCTGCGCGGTCGTTGCTAGTCCCCAGTCCCTAGCCCCTAGCCCCTGCTTTCCCCGGCGAGAGGGGGACAGGCACCTGCGGAGCCAGTCCCCTGGGCCCGCGGTTTTCTGGGCGGTCGTTGCCAGTCCCCAGTCCCTAGCCCCTAGCCCCTGGTTTTCCCGCCCCTGCTTCTTTTCCCTTGACTTTGTGTAGCCTTATCCACTAAAGTGACTCTCTTGCCGCGGGATACCTGTGCGCTTTTCCGGACACTTCCCACGGCTTTGGGCTTTTTATCACGCAGTTACGGTATCTTATAGGATTTTGATGTTCGCGACCCTCTCCGATAAACTCGACCTGGTATTCAAGAAACTCCGCGGTCAGGGTGTCATGACCGAGGATAACGTCAAGGACGCGCTGCGCGAGGTCCGCCTGGCGCTCCTGGAAGCGGACGTGAACTTCAAGGTCGTCAAGGATTTCGTGGAGAAGGTGCGCGGCCGCGCCGTCGGCACGGAGGTGCTGCAAAGCCTCGCACCCGGCCAGCAGGTCATCAAGATCGTCCACGACGAACTGGTGCTCCTCATGGGGGGAGGCGAGGACAACTCGCTCGACCTCGCCGCCAAGCCTCCGGTCGCCATCATGATGGTCGGCCTGCAGGGGGCCGGGAAGACCACCTCCTGCGGCAAGCTCGCCCGCCACCTGAAGGCGCAGCGCAAGAAGACCCTGCTGGTCCCGGCCGACGTGTACCGCCCGGCGGCCATCGAGCAGCTCAAGGTGCTGGGGCGCCAGCTCGACGTCGAGGTGTTCGACTCCTCCGCCGACCAGAAGCCGCTCGACATCTGCCGCGCCGCGCTGCGCCACGCAACGCTCAACGCGATCGACGTCGTCATCTACGACACCGCCGGCCGCCACCAGATCGACGACTACCTGATGGAGGAGCTGGAGGGAATCCGCGACGAGCTGGCACCGCGCGAGATACTCTTCGTGGCGGACGCCATGACCGGCCAGGAAGCGGTCAACGTCGCCCAGGGGTTCAACGACCGCCTCGGCATCACCGGCGTCATCCTCACCAAGCTGGACGGCGACGCCAAGGGGGGAGCCGCGCTCTCCATCAAGGCGGTGACCGGCAAGCCGGTCAAGTTCGTCGGCCTCGGCGAGAAGCTGGACGCCCTCGACGTGTTCCACGCCGACCGCCTGGTCTCCCGCATCCTCGGCATGGGGGACGTGCTGACCCTGATCGAGAAGGCGCAGTCGACCTTCGACGAGAAGGAGTCCGCCCGGCTCACGGACAAGCTGAAGAAGAGCCAGTTCGACCTGGAGGACTTCAGAAGCCAGCTGCAGCAGATCAAGAAGATGGGCTCCCTGGAGTCGATCCTCGGGATGATCCCCGGCATGGGGAAGGCGATGAAGCAGATGCAGGGGGCCCAGCCCTCCGAGCGCGACCTGAAAAGGATCGAGGCGATCATCGACTCCATGACCCCGAAGGAGCGCGCCAACCACCTGATCCTCAACGGCAGCCGGCGCCTGAGGATCGCCAAGGGGAGCGGCACCTCCGTGCAGGAGGTGAACCAGCTCCTGAAGCGCTTCACCGAGGCGCAGCGGGTGGTGAAGCAGATGCAGAAGCTCGGCCCCAAGGGGCTCCTGAAGGGAATGAAGGGGATGGGAAAGGGGATGCTCCCTTTCTAGCCCCCATCCTTTGACGCGGGCGGCGCTTGAAGTAGAGTTACACGGTTACCGTACACCATCACATAAAGAACGTTCGCGGATTGAAGAATCCGGAAATACCAGGAGGAAGAAATGTCAGTAAAGATCAGACTTGCACGCGCGGGCGCCAAGAAGAAACCCTTTTACCAGGTAGTAGTTGCCGACTGCCGCAGCCGCAGGGACGGACGTTTCATCGAGAACGTCGGCACCTACGACCCCCACAAAAACCCGGCGGTGTTCAACCTGGACGAGGCGCAGACCCTGGAGTGGCTTTCCAAGGGCGCCGAGCCTACCGACACCGTGAAGCAGATCCTGAAGAAGGTCGGCATCTGGGAAAAATTCGTGTCCAAGGCCGTGGTAACGGCTGCCTAACGCTCGTCTGCACTATGCTCGTCTGCTCCGGCTAGCCGGATATCCCACACTACAGAGGGTGCGACATGAAAGAGCTTGTAGAAACCATCGCTAAGGCACTTGTAGATGACCCGAGCCAGGTGAAAGCAACCGAGGAGTTGGAAGAAGAAACCAACGTCATCAAGCTCACTGTTGCAAAAGAAGACATGGGACGCATCATCGGCAAGGAGGGGCGCACCGCGAAGGCGATCCGCACCCTACTGAACGCCGTATCCACCAAGGACAACAAGAAGGCGATCCTGAAGATTGTAGAGTGATAGATGTCCGATAGTTCGAAGACGGTACTGATAGGTAAAATCCAGGCAACGCAGGGGATCCGGGGGCAGCTCCGGGTCATCCCCTTCGCGGGGGATGCCTCCAGCATCTCCCGGCTGGAACGCGTCATGATCAAGGCGCCGGGCGGGGCTCTGGAGCCTTTCCCGGTAGTCTCAGCCAAGGCGCACGGCAAGAGGGTGATCCTGACCCTGAAGCCCTTTGACAACATCAACCAGGTGCTGCACCTGGTCGGCCGCGAGATCTACGCCGAGCGCGGCGCGCTTCCGGAACTCCCCTCCGACGAGTATTACTGGTCGGACCTGCTCGGCCTCGCGGTTTCGACGCTGGACGGGGAGGCGCTGGGGGAGCTGGTCGACATCATCGAGACCGGCAGCAACGACGTGTACGTGGTCAAGCTGGACGGGCGCGAGCTGCTGATCCCCGCGCTCGACGACGTGGTGCTCGCCGTGGACCTGGCGGCAAACAGCATGACGGTCTCCCTCCCCGAGGGACTCCTCGATCTATGAAATTCGACATACTGACGCTGTTCCCGGCCATGTTCGACGGCCCGCTGACGGAGAGCATCCTGAAGCGCGCCTGCGAGAACGGGCTGATCGAGGTCGCGCTGCACAACATCCGCGACTGGGCGCTGGACAAGCACGCCACCGCCGACGACTCTCCCTACGGAGGGGGCGCCGGCATGGTCATGAAGGTGGAGCCGATCGCCCTGGCGATCGAGGCCGTCAAGCTTGCCAGTCCGGGCGCCAAGGTGATACTGACCACCCCCTGCGGGCGCCCCTTCAACCACGCGGTCGCTCAGGAGCTTTCCCGCGAGGAAGGGGTGATCGTCATCTGCGGCCGCTACGAGGGGGTCGACGAGCGGGTGCGCACCCTGTTCGTGGACGACGAGATCTCCCTGGGGGACTTCGTGCTGACCGGCGGGGAGATCGCCGCCATGGTGATCGTGGACGCCGTGGCCCGGCTGGTGCCGGGGGTGCTCGGCTCGGGCGATTCGGCCCTCTACGACTCCTTCGCCGACGGCCTCCTGGAGTACCCGCAGTACACGCGGCCTCCCGAATTCCGGGGCGAGCAGGTTCCCGACGTGCTCCTCTCCGGCAACCACGCCGAGATCGCCAAGTGGCGGCGCAGGGAGTCGATCAGGCGGACGCTCGCCTCGCGCCCCGAGCTCCTGCACGGGATCGAGTGGAGCAAGGCGGACAAGAAGCTTCTGGCGGAGATCGGCTCGTGAGCCCAGCCTCCCGCCTCAGCATAGCGCTGATCCACTATCCGGTTTGGAACAAGAACCGGGAGGTGGTGGCGACGGCAGTGACCAACCTGGACATCCACGACATCGCCAGGAGCGCCCGCACCTACGGGGTGGCGCGCTACTACATCGTGACCCCGGTCGTCGAGCAGCAAAAGCTGGTCGAGAAGATCAGGACCCACTGGCTCGAGGGGTGGGGGGCGACCTACAACCCGAAGCGCAAGGCGGCCCTGGAGCTGCTGCAGACGGAGGGCTCCCTGGATGCGGCGCTGGCGGACATAGAGAGCCGCACCGGACAGAGGGCGCGGGTCGTCGTGACGGGCGCCGCGGGAAGGGCCAACAGCATCGGCTTTGCCGGGCTGCGGGAGCTGATGGCGGGCGACCCGCAGCGGCACTACCTGCTTCTTTTGGGAACCGGCTGGGGACTCACCGAGGAGGTCTTCGACAGGGGTGATTACCTGCTGGAGCCGATCAGCGGCGGGGGGGACTACAACCACCTCTCGGTGCGGAGCGCGGCGGCGATCATGCTGGACCGGCTCTTCGGAAAATAGCATACGAGGCAAAGGCGATGGAACGCGGTTGACGCGGATCGGGCGGAATTCCGCGGATGAAATCTCAGAGCCGATGCCTTGGGTAACATCTCAGTACAGTTTTTATCCGCGTGAATCCGCTAGGTCCGCGTCGTCCGCGTTCAGAGGTTTTTGTTGTCGCTTGAAGTTGGTTGAGGAACGGTTTTTCGGGCAGTTATTATCTTGCAAGACTAGAGGTTACAGATAAGGGAGGAAGTGGAACATGAACAAGATTGATTTTATCGAAATGGCGCAGATGAAGAAGAACATCCCCAAATTCACCCCCGGCGACACCGTCAAGGTGCAGGTGAAGATCGTGGAAGGCGACAAGAGCCGTATCCAGGCGTTCCAGGGGGTCTGCATCGGCCGCCAGAACGGCGGGGTCCGCGAATCCTTCACGGTGCGCAAGATCTCCAACGGCGTCGGCGTCGAGAGGGTTTTCCCGCTGCACTCCCCGATCGTGGAGGCCATCGAGGTGGTCACCCGCGGCCAGGTGCGCCGCGCCAAGCTTTACTACCTGCGCAAGCTGCGTGGCAAGGCTTCCAGGATCAAGGAGAGAAAATACATCGCTGGCCAGTAGGCCGCAGCTTACAAGCCCCGGTCAAACGACCGGGGCTTTTTTTTCGCGTCTGCGCGGCGACGGGCGCCGATGTCGGAGGGGGTTGGCTACCGGCTTGGCGCCGCTTCCCTCCTGCCTGCAACTGACCAAACTCTCCCTCGCCCGCCGGGAGAGGGCGGGGGTGAGGGAGTCGCCGTCTGCGATGACCCGGGTGGTCCTACGCAATCCGGAATCTTCCGGTTGAGGCTGCTGATCTGCTCCGTGGCGCCCCCCGCACCCGGCCTTCGGCCACCCTCTCCCGGAGGGCGAGGGTATTTTTTGGGGCCTTCACCCCGGGGAGATCCGCCACCCCTTTTTAGAAACGCTTGCCGCCAAGAGGATATCCCACTGACTCCCAAGACCTCCGGTTTTTTTCAGGACGACTCCCCTCCGGACCTGCACGCCTTCGAGCTCGAGGCGGCCCGGCGCGGCTACCGCTGCGTCGCGGGGGTGGACGAGGCCGGACGCGGGCCGCTGGCGGGCCCGGTGGTGGCGGCGGCGGTGATCCTCCCGGACGGGCTGATCCTCCCGGGGGTCGACGACTCCAAGAAGCTGACCGCGGCGCTGCGGGACGAACTCTTCGACCTCATCTCGGCGGAGGCGCTCGCCGTCGGTGTCGGCATCGGCGACCACGAACTGGTGGACCGGATCAACATCCTCCAGGCGACCCTGTGCGCCATGCGGGACGCCGTCCTCAGCTTGTGCCCGGCGCCCGACTTCCTCCTCATCGACGGCATCTCGGCGATACCGATGAACCTTGCGCAGCGCACCATCAAGAAAGGGGACTCCCTGAGCCTCTCCATCGCCGCGGCCTCCATCATCGCCAAGGTGACCCGGGACCGGCTCATGGTGCAGTACGACGGGCTCTACCCGGGGTACGGCTTCGCCGCCCACAAGGGGTACGGCGCCGCCTCGCACCTGGCGGCCATCGCCCGGCTGGGCCCCTCGCCGATACACCGGAGGAGCTTTCGCGGGGTGCGGGAGCACCTTCCAGGAACCCCCGGGGAGGGGCTCCGGGGCGGGGACGCCGGCCCCCTGCTCCCCGGTTTTTGACAAAGGGCCCGCGGCTGCGGCCCGGATCGGCTCCCCGGCAGGAAATTTAAAGACCTGGCCTGGACTTGCTGTTACACTGTGTGGGGCGACTCAACCCGGGATACTCAGGCTAGGGGCGATATGCAACAAAAAAGCGGCAACAGCTCCCTTGGGAATGTGGGCGAATCGATTGCTGCGACCTTTCTGAGGGGCGTGGGCTTTTCTATCGTTGAGCGCAACTTCCGTTGTGTCTGCGGGGAACTGGACATTGTCGCGCGGGATGGCAGGACGATCGTCTTCATAGAGGTCAAGTGCCGCAACTCCGAACAGTACGGGCCGCCGCAACTCGCCGTCACCCCGTTCAAACAGCGCCAGATTTCCAAGGCGGCGCTGGTCTGGCTCTCCAAGAGGCGGCTCTACGACGCCGAGGCGCGTTTCGACGTGGTCGCCATCATGCTTCGCAACGGCGAACTCCCCGAGATAGAGCACATCAGGAACGCCTTCGACCTCGCTTTCTGAAAAAAAAGCGAAGCTTTACCGCAAAGACGCAAAGACGCAAAGAAAAAACGGAAAAAAAGGAAGACTGAACCTATTGAAGCTTTACCCAGGCCCAACCTTTTTTGATCGGCGTCGGGATGTTTTTCCCCGGTCGTTTCGCTTTCCTTTGCGCCTTGGCGTCTTTGCGGTGAGGATTGTTTTTTAGCCTGCAGGTTGTGCGTTAAATCTTTTGACTCTTTGCGAGGTGAAATTCGACCTGGCTTACCGCAAAGACGCAAAGACGCGAAGAAAAAACGGAAAAAAAGAAAGACTGAACCTTTGAAGATGTACCCAGGCCCAACCTTTTTTGATCGGCGTCGGGATGTTTTTTCCCGGTTGGTTCGCTTTCCTTTGCGCCTTGGCGTCTTTGCGGTGAGGATTGTTTTTAGCCTGCTGGTTTTTCGTTAAATCTTTTGACTCTTTGCGAGGTGAAAAATGCCGACTCTGACTATCGTGTACCGCCTGGCCGTCTCCCTCTGGCTGGGCGGAGCCGCCCTCTTCACCTTCGTGCTGACCCCGATGCTGTTCCGCTCGGAAAGCCGCGACGTCGCCGCCCGCATCGTCGGGCTCTTCTTCCCGGGCTACTTCCGCTGGGGGGTCGCCTGCGGCGCCGTCGCACTGGTCTGCCGGATCGCCCTCGCCGGCAAGGTGCTGGAACCCTCCGCACTGATCCTCCTCGTCATCCTGACCCTCTGCTCCTTCCAGGCCTTCTACGTGGAACCGCAGGCGGCTGAACTGAAACGCCAGATCGTCTCCTTCGAAACGACTCCCAAGGACCATCCGCTCCGGCGCCAGTTCTCCAAGCTGCACGGCGTCTCGGCCGTCTGCAACCTCTCGGTGATCGCCGGCGGCGTCGCCCTGGTGGTGCTCTTCTAGTTTGCAAACGCCTGCCCGCTGTGCTAGTAATTAAGAAAAAATCGCGGAGACTCTCATGGATTTTACCGTCGCCCTCGCCCAGATCAAGCCGAAGCTCGGCTGCCTGGACGACAACATGGCCCTGGTCGAGGCAGCCATCGAGAAGGGGATCGCCCAGGGGGCCCAGCTCATCGTCTTCCCCGAGTTGGCCCTCACCGGCTATTTCCTGAAGGACCTGGTCCCGGACGTGGCGCTGGGCCTCGACGCCCCGCAGATCGCCAGGCTGAAGCTGCTCTCCCGGCGCATCTCGGTCGCGATCGGCCTGGTCGAGGTGACTGCCGACTACCGCTTCTTCAATACGGCGCTCTACCTGGAAGGGGGGGAGATCCTCCAGGTGCACCGGAAGGTCTACCTGCCGACCTACGGCCTGTTCGACGAGCAGCGCTACCTGGCCCGCGGCGAGCGCTTCCGCGCCTTCGACACCCGCTTCGGCCGGCTCGGCATGCTGATCTGCGAGGACATGTGGCACCTCTCCGCCCCCTACATCCTCGCCATGGACGGCGCCACCACCCTGGTCTGCCTCTCCTCCAGCCCGGGGCGCGGCATCAGCGAGGCCGAGGGGCTCGGCTCGGCGGCCGCCTGGCAGAGGCTCACCTCCACGACCGCGATGTTCCTCAACTGCCGGGTGCTCTACTGCAACCGGGTCGGCTACGAGGACGGCATCAACTTCTGGGGCGGCAGCGAGGTCATCGCCCCCTCGGGCGAGGTCGTCCGGCGCGGCCTCCTGCTGGAGGAGGACTTCGTCCTCGCCGGGGTCGAGGAGGGGGCGCTCAGGCGCGAGCGGATCTTCTCGCCCATGATGCGGGACGAGAATCTGGCCATCACCGTGAAGGAGCTCAAGCGGATCGATAGGGAAAGGGGTTAGCTGATGGGCGCTTTAACTGTCAACACGGCGCTGCTGCGCAAGATTCTGGTCGGCTTCGTGCGCGACGAGGTGACCAAGGTCGGCGTGCGCAAGGGGGTGCTCGGCCTCTCCGGCGGCATCGATTCGGCCCTGGTGGCCTTCATCGCGGCGGAGGCGCTGGGACCCGAGAACGTCTACGCCTACACCATGCCGTACCGCACCAGCAACCCGGAGAGCGAGGCGCACGCGAAGCTCGTCGCGGACGCGCTCGGCATCAACTACCGGGTGCTGGAGATCACCCCGATGGTGGACGCCTATTTCGCCCTGGTGCCGGACGCGGACAACATGCGGCGCGGCAACAAGATGGCGCGCGAGCGGATGACGGTGCTGTACGACCACTCGGCGGCGGTCGGGGGGCTGGTGCTCGGGACCAGCAACAAGACCGAGCTGCTCCTTGGCTACGGCACCCTGCACGGCGACATGGCGAGCGCGCTGAACCCGATCGGCGACATCTACAAGAGCCAGGTCTGGGAGCTCTCCGAGGCGATGGGGGTGCCGCGCGAGGTGATCGACAAGAAGCCGTCGGCCGACCTCTGGGCCGACCAGACCGACGAGCAGGAGCTCGGCTTCAGCTACCGGGACGCCGACGAGCTGTTGTACCGGATGGTGGACCAGCGCATGAGCCGCGACGAGCTGATCGCGGCCGGGTTCGCGCCGGAGTTCATCGACAACGTCCAGAGGAAGGTGCAGGGATCGCACTTCAAGCGGCGCCTCCCGGTGATCGCCAAGGTCTCCAACCGCACCATCGACCGCGACTTCCGCTACGCCCGGGACTGGGGGAAATAAAGGCGGTTCTACGTTCGACGTTCCAAGTTCTACGTTTTGAACCGCCTTTGGGGTTAACGCAGCACACAGAACCTAGAACGTTGAACGGTTTCCAAAATATGACAGGTACTCTCTACATCGTAGCCACGCCGATCGGAAACCTCGAGGACATCACCCTGAGGGCCCTGCGGATACTGAAGGAGGCCGACCTGGTCGCGGCGGAAGACACCCGCCACTCCAGAAAGCTCCTGACCCATTTCGGCATCTCCCGCCCGCTCACCTCGTACTTCGACCACAACAAGGACCTCAAGGGGGACTTCATCCTGGAAAGGCTGCAGCAGGGGCTCAACGTCGCCCTGGTGACGGACGCCGGGACCCCCTGCATCTCGGACCCGGGCTACCAGCTGGTGCGCGACGCGATCGCGGCGGGCCTCAACGTGGTGCCGATCCCGGGGGCCTGCGCCGCCATCACCGCGCTCTCGGCCTCGGGGCTCGCCACGGACAACTTCACCTTCGCGGGGTTCCTCCCCAGCCGCCAGGGGAAACGGCGCGAGCGGCTGCAGTCGCTCGCCGGTGAGCGGGCGCTGCTCATCTTCTACGAATCGCCCAAGAGGGTGCTGGCGACGCTGCGGGACATGCTGGAGACGCTGGGGGACCGCGAGGTGGTGGTGGCCCGGGAACTGACCAAGCTCTACGAGGAGTTCCTGCGCGGGAAGCTCTCCGCCCTGGTCGAGCAGGCAGAGCAGAGGGAGATCAGGGGCGAGGTGGCGATACTGGTGACTCCGGCAGGCGAGCCGCCCCTCCCGGACACCCCGGCGATGGAGGAGCTTCTGGGGCGCTACCTCGGCTCCGGCGAGCTCTCCCTGAAGGACGCGGTGAAAAGGGTGACCCTGGAAACGGGGCTGCCCAAAAGCGCCGTGTACGCCGAGGCGCTCCGGCAGAAGGGGTAGCTTCGACACGGTACGCGGCACGTCCCCCTAGGGAATAGGGGGGAAGCTGAACGAAGTGAAGCAGGGGGGTGTTTCCGCAGGAGGAAGACCCCCCTGTCTCGCTTCGCGAGCCTTCCCCCCTACTGCGTAGGGGGGACAGTGCAGCATCCAAATCTCCCGCACCGGGGGGGGGTCCGCGGGGGGAAGACCCCCCTGTCTCGCTTCGCGAGCCTTCCCCCCTACTGCGTAGGGGGGACAGTGCAGCATCCAAATCTCCCGCACCGGGGGATCGTGCTGGATCGGATTCCCCCGCTGCTGGTCGTCGCGGTCAGGCGAGCCTGCTGCCGTTGGGCACCGGGCGCTCGGGGACGGCGAGGACGACCGCGCCGTTCTCGTCGGCAAACCCGGTGATGAGCACCTCCGAGAAGAAACGCCCGATCTGCTTCCTGGGGAAATTCAGCACCCCGATGACCTGCTTTCCCACCAGCTCCTCCCGCTCGTAGAGCCTGGTGATCTGCGCGCTCGATTTCTTGACGCCCGCCTCTCCGAAGTCGACCAGCAACTTGTAGGCCGGGCTGCGCGCCTCCGGGAATTGCTCCACGTCCATGACCGTGCCGACCCTGATCTCCACCCGCTCGAAATCATTCCAGGTGATCTCTTCCATCTCTAACTGCACTCCTTATCGTGTCATCTCGGCTGCCACATCCATGCGGCCATGCAGAATACGGATGATCTCTATCGTGTCAGCGCTTTTTAAATGATAGAAAATCACATGACTGCCTACATTAAATTTGCGGTATCCCTGCCTGAAGTCGCTACAGTCCTTACCCTTGAGCGGGTGGGTGGCCAACAGCTTAAAGCTGGCATCGAGCAAAGCTAGATATCTGTTCCGCTGATCGTATCCCCAATGATATTGAGTGTAGCGACCTATCTCTTTCAAGTCGCATGTTGCCTTGCTTGTCAAAGTAAAGCGGGACATCAGCCGATTTCTTCATTGTCGAGTTCAGCGAGCAAACCACTTAGTGAGTACTCTGCTGTACCACTATTTTCACCGTCTATGAGAGCACGACGTAGCAAGGAAAGCTTAGTTTCGCGCTCCTCAAGAAGTCGCAGCCCCGCTCGAATTGCTTCACTTGTGGAGCTAAACCGGCCTTGGGCGACTTCTTCAGAAATAAATTTCTCGTAGTGGGCGCCTATGGTGACGCTGGTGTTCTTTTGCATGATAATCCTGCCTTTTTTCGGAGTTGCAGCAATTTTATAATATTTGTTGGTATTGCTCAAGTTGAACGGCAAAAAACTCTAGACTCCATACCCCGAGAAGAACCGCTGGAATGCCTCCACCGTCCTCGCCACGTCCTGCGCGCTCACGTCCAGGTGGGTGACCAGCCTGAGGTTATCGCCTCCCCCCAGCAGGATCCCCTCGGCTGCCAGAGCCTCGCGCAGCGGGGCGGCGCTCCCCGCGGGCGGGGTCACGAAGAGGATGTTGGTGTGGGCCGGCGTGACCCAGAGCCCCTCCACCTCGGCGAGCCCGGCGGCGAGCGCCCGCGCGTTTCGGTGGTCCTCGGCGAGCCGCTCGACGTTGTGCTCCAGGGCGTAGATCCCGGCCGCGGCGAGGATGCCGGACTGGCGCATGCCGCCGCCGGCCACCTTGCGCCAGCGGTGCGCCTTGTCGACCAGCTCGGCGCTGCCGCACAGAACGGAGCCGACGGGCGCGCCGAGCCCCTTGGAGAGACAGACCGATACGGTGTCGAAATGGGCGGCGATCCGGGCGGCCGGCACGCCCAGCGCAACGGCGGCGTTGAAGAGGCGCGCCCCGTCCAGGTGCAGCGCCAGTCCGTGGCTCCTGGCGCAGTCAAAGGCACGGTCCAGGTAGTCGAGCGGCAGCACGCGCCCCCCCTGGGTGTTCTCCAGGCAGAGCAGCCTGGTGACCGCGTGGTGGTGGTCCGGCGACTTGACCGCCCGGGAGACCTTGGCGAGGTCGAGGGTCCCGTCCGGCTCGAAATCGAGCGGCTGGGGCTGGATTCCGCCGAAGATCGCGCCACCGCCCCCTTCCCAGCGGTAGATGTGGGCGTCCTGTCCGGCGATGTACTCGTCCCCGCGGGCGCAGTGGGCAAGCAGGGAGAGCAGGTTGCTCATGGTGCCGCTCGGGACGAAGAGCGCGGCCTCCTTGCCGAGCATCCGCGCTGCCAGCGCCTGCAGCCTGTTGATGGTCGGGTCTTCGCCGTAGACGTCGTCTCCCACCTCCGCGAGTTCCATGGCTTTGCGCATCCCGGCCGTGGGGCGGGTAACCGTATCACTTCTTAGGTCGATGGTGTTCATACGCTCCTGGTACCTCTCTTTGGTCTTTGATGTCATCGATCTGTTGCCAGCCTCGGGTGTTCCGCGCCTGGACGGGGTGCCGCCCTTCGGCCGGTTCCGTCCCCCCTGCGCAGTAGGGGGGAAGCTGAACGAAGTGAAGCAGGGGGGTGTTTTCGCCGGCAAGGAGACCACCCCGACTCGCTGCGCGCCACTCTTGAAGGGGAGTCTCCCCGAGGGGAGCCCGGGAGTGCGGTTGGGGTGGGGGAGCGGCAGATCCTTCCCGCCGGACCACGCAAAAGGGGACCGGCTCCCCAGGCGCCGGCCCCCTCATTGGTGACTGCCGGCCCGCTTCCCTATAGCCATTACAAGAGTCGCGGGCGGTTTGGCAACAAAAATCTCTACTGTCCCGGGGTTGCCATGCGGAACCTGCTTTCCCACGGGAGTTCGCCCTGGGCCACCACCACCCCGTGGTCCGGGTTGGCCCCGAGGTGCTTCAGGATGTGGAAAACGGTCTCCACCTCGTCCGGACGCGCCAGCGCCAGGGCGCACTCTTCGGCGCTGAAGGCCCGGTCGTTCTGGGATTCCAGCAGCCCGAGGATCTCACCCTGCAGCGCCAGCACGCTCCCCGCCGCCTTCTTGCCGGCCTCGACCCCCGGCTGGTGGTAGGCGTTCACGTTGATCAGCGTCGCGTAGAGGCCGACTGCCCGCTCGTACAGGGCGATCAGCACCCCGACCGCCGCCGGGGAGACCTCCGGCACCGTGATGGTGATGGACTCCCTGCCGTTGTCGTAGAGCGCGGCCCGGGTCCCCTGGAAGAATCCCGAGAGGTAGTCGCCCGAGGTGGCTCCCGGCTCGACGGCCATGGAGGCCCCGTCCCGGTCCTTCAGCACCTCGATGAAGGTGGCGAAGAAGTTGGGCACCCCCTCGCGCAGCTGCTGCACGTAGGCGTGCTGGTCCGTGGACCCCTTGTTGCCGTAGACGGCGAGCCCCTGGTGCACCAGGTTCCCCGCCAGGTCGCGCTCCTTGCCGAGCGATTCCATGATGAGCTGCTGCAGGTAGCGCGAAAAGAGCAGCAGCCGGTCCTTGTAGGGGAGCACCACCATGTCCCGGGTCCCCTTCCCCCCGGTGGCGTGGAACCAGCAGAGAGCGAGCAGCGCCGCCGGGTTTTTCGCGGTCAGCGCGGCCCGGGTGCTGCGGTCGCAAGCGCGCGCCCCTTCCAGGAGCGCGTCGATGTCGATCCCCTGCAGCGCGGCGGGGAGCAGCCCGACGGCGGAGGTGACGGAACTCCTCCCCCCGACCCAGTCCCACATCGGAAAACGTGCGAGCCACCTCTGCTGCGAGGCGGTGCGGTCCAGCTCGCTGCCGGTCCCGGTGACGGCGACCGCGTGGGCGGCGAAATTGAGGCCGGCCCGGGTGAAGGCCAGGTGCGCCTCCAGCATGCCGTTTCGGGTCTCCTTGGTGCCGCCGCTCTTGGAAATGACCAGCACCAGGGTCTGGGGGAGGGCGGGACCTATCTCGGCGATGACCCGGTCCATGCCGTCGGGGTCGGTGTTGTCGAAGAAGTGGGGGCGCATCCGGTCCCCGGCGCACCCAAGGCTGTCCGCCACGAACTGCGGCCCCAGCGCCGAGCCGCCGATCCCGATCACCAGCAGCCTGGTGAAACGGCCGCCGTCGGGGGCGGCGATGTTGCCGGCATGCACGGAGCCGGCGAACGCCTTGACGGAGGAGAGGGTGGCGCTGATCTCCTCGGTGATCCCGGGGTCGGGCGCCAGCTCCGGCGCCCGGAGCCAGTAGTGGCCCACCATGCGGTTTTCGTCCGGGTTCGCCACGGCGCCCCCCTCCAGCTGCGCCATGGCGGCGTAGGCCTGCTGCAGCCGCGGTTCCATCTCGGCGAAGAAACTGTCGGAAAAGTTCATGCGGCTGGTGTCGATCGTCAAACCGGTCGCCGCGTCGTGGTACAGCCGTTTTTTGTAACGCTCCCAAAGCTGCAGTTTTTCCATGGAACCTCCCGTGAAGCCTGTTTAGATGGTGGAGCGGCGTGTCCGCCGGCAAGCGGCTCGCTCGGAACCGCTCGGGTCCCGGCCGCGCTCATGTGCGTCGGGGCATGATACCATAGATTAATTTTTATTCAAGCCGCTCCTGCCCGCCTCCCTGCTGTTCAAAGGCTGGAGCCCTTCATTAGGCCGATGGCTCCCTTAACTCGCCGAAATCATGGCGCTACGGCGGCTGCGTGCGGCGCTCTGTGCATGCCGTGCACATTTTTCCGGTTCGCCCGCCGGAACAAAGCGGCCGCCCGATTCGGATAATGCCTGCAATATCGGAGGGTTGTCCTGGTGCCGGCCGCCGGGGCCGCGCTGGTACGGCTGTTGTAATGAAGAGATCATCTCAAGCAGGCGAGCTGTCGTTGCACAAACGACGGGGACGCGGGGGGGCGGGACCCGCCCGCGCCGTGACCCGGGGCAGGATTTTGTGGTGGGGCAAGAAGGGGCGGCACCGGCTGGGAGCTCGCCCGAACCGGCAGCAAAGGAGACGACCATGGGATGCAGATGCAGAGACGTGAAGCAAAGGGGCGGCAGCTACCTCTACCGCGCCATCGAGGTGACGCCGGCCAGGCGTGCCGGCCTGGCGGCCGGGGACGAGGCGGCAGGGGTGCTGACCGTTGACAACGACTGGGACACGCTCTGCTTTGTCAACGAGAACATGGGCGACATAACGGCCAACATGGTAAAGGTGAAAATTATGAACAGGATCAGCAGGTTGCACGTTGCAGAGAACGCGGAGATTTTCGAAAGGAGCCTGGAGCCGTTTTTTACCCTTATCTCGGCCACCTCTTCGGACCACGTGCTGGACAAGCTCTCCGCGTCGCTCAAAAAGGCGCTCCTGCTGATGGCCATGGACCGCTACCGCTGCGACAGCGAAAGCATGTGCCGCGCCCTCGGCCTGACCAGGGGGAAGCTGGAGCGGGAGCTCAAGCGCTGCGGGCTGCTGCCGCAGGAGCGCAAGGCGGCCTGAATCGCGACGGCCCGGCGCCCCTGGCGCTCCCCTGCGCTCGGCGGCGCGGGCCCGGGCGTTCGGTCCGGGCCGCCGGCGCCCCGAAACCCGAGCGAGGCTGACCGCAGCCCCGCCGGGTCCCGCAGCTTCCCTTCCCTGAGGTCACGCGGAGCTCTCGCCAAGGGCCCCGCAGCTCCCGCCGCGGGTTGCGGCGGCCCCGCCGGGAGTCCAGGCGCGGCGTGAGACGCGTTTCGCCGCCCCTGGCTGGTGCAGCCGACGCGCTCACGCCCGCCGGTCCCCGCTCCGGTCTGCGCCGCTGTCGCCCCCCCGGCCGCACGTCAAGTTCCTGACCCCTCCCGCCGCTCTTCCTGACAACGTCAAAAAATTGGAACTCCCCGACATCCGGTCCGCGCGCGCGGCCGGGCCAAAGGCGCCGGAATGGGCGCCGGCGCGGCCAGGCCGCCGGGCGAACCCGCATGGCAGGCGGCGCTCGCGATGAAATGCCTTGAATAATGAGACGGGATTTGCTACAGTGCGCCGTCGATCTCAAGTAAATTCAGGTGGCTGGCGCAGATAAATCTTGTTGTTATTCTGCACCGTTAAGGTTTTCAGCAAAACGTTGGCGCGCCAGTAGGAAGAACCGAGGCCTTTTATGGATGCAGCGCTTGCCCTGATAGGGGAAGATCTGAAAAACGTGGAACTGCAGTTCAAGAAGGACCTGCAGTCGGATGTCCCGCTGATACGCAAGGTTGGCGAGTACGTACTGTCGAGCGGCGGCAAGCGGATCCGGCCCGCCCTGGTGCTGCTGGCTGCGAAACTCTGCGGCTATGAAGGGAGCCGCAGCGTGCCGCTGGCCAGCGTCGTGGAGTTCATCCACACGGCCACCCTGCTGCATGACGACGTGGTGGACAACGCCAACCTGCGCCGGGGGATCGCTTCCGCCAACACGCTCTGGGGCAACGAAGCCTCCGTCCTGGTGGGCGACTTCCTCTTCTCCAAATCGTTCTCGCTCATGGTGGTCGACGGCGACCTGCGCATCCTGAAGGTCCTCGCCGACGCGACCACGATCATCGCCGAGGGAGAGGTGCTGCAGCTCGTCTGCACCAGCGACCTGGAGATCACCGTGGAGCGCTTCATCGAGGTGGTGCGCTGCAAGACCGCCATCCTCCTTTCCGCGGCCTGCGAGGTCGGAGCCATCCTGGGGGGGGTCGATCCCGAGCTGCGGGGCGCCATGGCGGCCTACGGCATGGAACTCGGCATCGCCTTCCAGTTGATGGACGACACCCTGGACTACACGGCGAGCGAGGAGCAGTTCGGCAAGAGCATCGGCCACGACCTGGAGGAGGGGAAGATCACGCTGCCGCTGATCCATACCCTGAAAAACTGCGACGACGCCGAGCGCGAACTGATCGCCTCCGTCGTGGAAAAGGAGCTCCTCTCCGACGAGGATTTCGCCCGGGTCTTCGAGCTGGTGCACCGCTACGGCGGCATCGAGCATACCGTCGACGCCGCCCGCCAGCACGTCGTGCTGTGCAAGCGGGAACTGGAAAAATTCCCCCCCTCCGCCGCCCGGGAGGCCCTCGCCGACCTCGCCGATTACGTCGTCACGCGCGTTAAATGACCGGTAGGCGTGTCGCCATTTAACCGACCGGCTCCTGTTTGACGGGCGTTTCGGATTAGCACCCGCTTACGATGCACCCGTTACCGCAACCTCATGTTTTTTATCCAATGGCCCCGCGCCGACTTCCCCCGTTCCCGCACGAATCGGATCACTCTCCCGCCCGGTCTGGCCTGTTTCTTGCTGTCTCAACAGCGCATTGAGATATACTGTGCTTGCGGGGGTGTTGCGTGGATGAAGAGATGCTGCTCCAATCGACCGAATTGGAGCTGAACGGCGAAGTGTTCAATATCAAGGTTTTCTGCAGTTCGGCCGGGCGCTTCTTCGCCAAGACCTGCCTGGGTGAGGGCGATTTCATCATCACCGACGGCCCTTCGCTGCCGGAGGCGCTGAAAAAGCACGAGGACCTGCTCCCGCTGGCCGTCGGGACCCGGGAGCTCACCCAGAGCTATCTGGGCTATCCACGCAGGCAGAAACTGCGGCGCCCCTGACGAGGCTGCCGCGCCGGCTGCCACCCCCCCGTGGGAGAGCTGCCCCCCTCGGCTCCCCCGACAGCTCCCGGCCCGCTTCAGGGAAGCCTGGCGCAAACGGGGGCGCTTTTCGCTTTTTCCGCTCCTTTCCCGCACGACTCCCCGCCCGGAGCTCCGGTCCACCCCCCGGTTTCCGGCGACTCCCCCCGGGACCTGCGTCCCGCCCGACCCCCGCTCCCCTTCCTGCCACGCGCCGCCGGCACCCCGGGCGCGCCGGTCGCTGCCGCGCTCTCCTCATTCATTATAAATAGGTTGCCCTGCGGCCCTAAATCGGTTAAGAATTGAGTAGCCCCCATCGGGGCAACGACCGCACTCGGCCAGGACCCATGCCCGCAAAAATACTCATAATAGATGATGACAGCTCGCTGCGACGCGTGCTGGAGTACAACCTGCAGCAGGAGGGGTACGACGTCGTGACCGCGGCCGACGGCGAAAGCGGGCTCAAGCTTTTCGCCGAGAAGTCCCCCGCGCTCGTCATCACCGACCTCAAGATGCCGGGGATGGGCGGCTTCCAGCTGCTCTCCGCCGTGAAGGAGCGCTCCCCCGCCACGGTCGTCATCGTGCTCACCGCCTTCGGCGCCATCGACACCGCGGTGGAGGCGATGAAGCTGGGCGCCTTCGACTACCTGACCAAGCCCTTCAACCGCGAGGAGCTGAAGCTGACGGTGAAAAAGGGGCTCCAGCTGCAGGGGCTCTCGGAAGAGAACCGGCTCCTCAAGGAGGAGCTCTCCGGCAGGGCCGAATTCAAGAGCATCGTCGGGACTTCCCGGGCCATGGAGGGGGTCTTCGCCGTCGTGCGCAAGGTCGCCGACACGGAGGCGACCGTCCTCATCACCGGCGAGTCGGGGACCGGCAAGGAGCTGGTGGCGCGGGCCATCCACTCGGGGAGTTCGCGGCGCGCCGCCCCCTTCGTCGCGGTGAACTGCGCCGCGATTCCCCGGGACCTCCTGGAGAGCGAGCTCTTCGGCCACGTGAGGGGCGCCTTCACCGGCGCGATCCGCGACAAGGAGGGGAAGTTCGCGCTGGCCGACGGGGGGACGCTCTTCCTGGACGAGGTCGGCGACCTGCCGCTCGAGCTCCAGCCCAAGCTGCTGCGGGTCTTGCAGGAGAGGGTGCTGGAGCCCCTGGGGGGGAGCTCGCTGCACAAGATCGACGTCCGGGTCGTGGCCGCCACCAACGCCGACCTGGAGAAGGGGATCGCCGAGGGGCGCTTCCGCGACGACCTCTACTACCGCCTCTCGGTGATACCGCTGCGGCTCCCCCCCTTGCGGGACCGGGTGGAGGACCTGCGGCTTTTGGTGCGCTACTTCTGCGTCAAGTTCGGCGGCGGCGCGGTCTCCTTCAGCAAGGGGGCGCTGGAGCGGCTGGAGGGGTACGCCTGGCCGGGGAACGTGCGGGAGCTGGAGAACACCGTGGAGCGGCTGCTCATCATGAGGGAGGGCGACCAGATCGGGGTGGACGAGCTGCCGGAGAAGATCTGCGCCGCGCCGGGAAGGCCCGAGGGAGGGGTGCTGCGCCTCCCCCCGGGGGGCTACCCCCTGGAGCAGCTGGAGCGGGAGGTCGTCTTGGAGGCGCTGGCCCGGTGCGACTGGAACCAGACCGCCGCGGCCCGCTTCCTGCGCATCCCGCGCCACACGCTGATCTATCGGATGGAGAAATATCAAATTACGCAGCCGGGGAGGAAGTGATGAAGGGTTGGATCTGTGCGGTGGTTCTGCTGGCGCTGTGCGTCGGTTCGGGTTGCAACAAGCGCGAGGAGGCCGCGGTCGAGGGGAGTCCCGCCCCGGACTTCACCCTGAAGGACCTGGCCGGCCGTCCGGTCCAGCTCTCCACGCTGAAGGGGAAGGTCGTGCTGGTGAACTTCTGGGCCACCTGGTGCCCCCCCTGCCGCGAGGAGATCCCCTCCATGGTCAAGATGAACCAGGCGATGCAGGGGAAGCCGTTCCAGCTGCTCGCGCTCTCCGTCGACGAGGGGGGCAGGGATGCGGTCGTCAAATTCTTTCAGAAGGGGGGCGTCACCCTGCCGGCGCTGCTGGACACGGACGGGGCGGTTTCCCGGCGTTACGGCACCACCGGGGTGCCGGAGACCTTTGTCATCAACACCAAGGGTGTTATAATGAAAAAGGTCGTCGGGGCGATGGATTGGAGTGCTCCGGAGGTGCTTGCGGCTCTGGAGGACCTTGGCAGGAAATAGCAACCGGTGGCGGGCGCGCCTTAGGGCCGGCACCCCGGCGGGAGGAATGGTATGGAAGCGAACAACGTCAGTATGGTCGGCGCATTTGTCGCGGGGTTGTTGTCGTTTCTCTCCCCCTGCGTACTGCCGCTGATCCCCTCCTACATCACCTACATCACGGGGCTCTCGTTCGCGGACCTGCAGGCGGAGCACCCCACCCACAAGGTGCGGCAGCAGACCATCATCCACTCGCTGCTCTTCATCGCGGGGTTCACCTGCGTGTTCGTGCTGCTGGGGGCCTCGGCCAGCTTCATGGGGGATTTCCTTCATGAGCACAAGACCGCCATCAGGCGGATCGGCGGGATACTGATCGTGGTGTTCGGCATCCACGTCTCGGGGATCTTCGACATCGGGGTGCTGCTCGGGGAGAAGAAGCTGACGCTGCACAGAAAACCGGCGGGGTATCTCGGGAGTTTCGTGGTCGGGATCGTCTTCGCCGCCGGCTGGACCCCCTGCATCGGTCCGATCCTGGCGACCATCCTGGCGGTGGCGGCGACCGAGGGGAGGGGGGTCTGGCTGCTCTTGACCTACTCCATGGGGCTCGCCATCCCGTTCTTCCTGGCGGCGCTCGCCATGCACCAGTTCCTGGTTTTCTTCCGGCGCTTCAAGCGGCATATCCGCCTGTTCGAGATCATCACCGGGATCCTGATGGTGCTGGTGGGGGTGCTGATCTTCACCAACTATCTGACCGTGCTCAGCCGGTACACCAGCGCCTGGTTCGGGGAGTGACACCGCGTGGGCGGATCTCTGCTGTCCATCCAGCTTTCGGTCGCCGATCTCGGGACCACGGAGGCATTCTACGGCGGCATACTGGAGCTGCCGGTGCAGAGGGCGCTGACCTCCGCCGGCGCTCCCGAGCATCTGGTGCTCGGCCTGGGGGGGTGCGAGGTGCTCTTCGTCGAGGAGTACGAGGTGGCCCGGCGCCACCCCGTGCTGGAGGCGCGTCTGGAGAGCTTTCCCCGGGGGGTCGGGATGACCCTGCACCTCAGGGTCACCGGGATAGAGGATATTTACCAGGAGTTGTTGGAGGAGGAACTGGAGGTGCTCTACCCCCTGGAACTCAAGCCCTACGGCACCTGGGAGCTCTGGTGCTTCGATCCCGACGGCTACCTGGTCGTTTTGGAGGAGCCTGCGGAGCGTTGAGAGGTCGGGTCGTTGAGTCGTTGAGTCGTTGAGTCGTTGAGTCGTTGAGTCGTTAAGTCGTTAAGTCGTTAAGTCATTGAGTCGTGCCCACTCGACCACTCGACCACTCGACGGTTTTCCCGCCTTTGCCTTTCACGGGGCACTGATCGAGTACAGGTTGCTCTCCTCGCCGTTCTGGTTCACCACCTGCAGTGTGATCGCCTTGGGCGCCGGGTCGTACGGGTGGCGCTGGTACAGGATCTGGTTGCACCCCTGATAGTTCAGTTGATCCCTGTCCCCGACCGCCGGGCTCCTGGTGCCGATCCGGACGCCGTCCACCACCAGCGTCGAGGTCTGCTGGAAATTCCTCCCCGCGATGACCAATTCATAGTAGCTGACATAATCGTTGCCGACCACGACACCGAGGATTTCGGGCCTCGAATCGAGGAACAGCGCGACCGTGCCGGAAAGGGCCTCCGGCGGGTTCAGCACCTGCACCTGGTGCAGCCCGGGGGAAAGCTGCGGGGCAAGGAAGGAAAGCGCCGACCCCGAGATGACGCGGGTGGTGATGGCGGCGCCGTCCAGCAGCACCCGGGTCCCGTACTGGAAGTTCGCGCCGCTCAAAACGACCTCGCGGTCCTTGCCGGACGCGCAGGCGGAGACGGTGTCCGGGGCCAGCGAGGAGGCCACCGGCTTTAACGGCTGCAGCATGAAGTTGTAGGCCCTGCTGGTGGCGCCGTCCTCCCGCTTCAGGTAGAGCGCGTAGACGCCGGCCTGCAGGTCCGGCAGCACGATGGTGAGCAGCTTGCCGCCGGTGACGACGGTCGGCAGCTCGTGGCTCCCGAGCAGGGCCACGGTCGTCGCGGTGAATCCGGTGCCGTTCAGGGTGACGGTCGTGCCCGGCTCGCCCTGCGCCGGGATGATGCTCAGGACGCTCAAGGGGGGGAGCTTCGCCTGCGCCGCTTCCCCGCGGGTGGGGGATGCCAGGGTGAGCAGCAGGGAAACCATCAGGACGGTCATCAGGGTACGGTACACGGCGCTTCCTCCCTTACGCTACGGTTTAATTAGACCATCTGCACAGCAGTTGTCAATTGTCCAGAGTCAGGGATAGCCAGATCCCGACCAGCAGGAAGATGAAGTTGGTGGCCCAGGCGGCGACCACCGGCGGCAGCAGGCCGACCTGCCCGAAGGAGATGATGACGGAGTTCACGATGACGTAGAGAAAGCCGATCCCGAGCGAGAGCCCGATCCCGAAGGCGATGCCGCTGGAGCGGCCGCTCCTCAGGGCGAAGGGGATGCCGAGGAAGGACATGATCGCGCAGCCGAAGGGGAGCGAGAACCTGCTGTGCATCTGGGCCAGGTAGCGGGTGGGGTCGTACCCCCCGGCCTTGAGCTTCTCGCAGTAGCGCTGCAGCTCGACGATGGTCATGGAGTCCGAGTACTTGCCGAGCACCTTCAGGTCGGCGGGCTTCAGCTTGAGCGGCACCTCCAGGCGCTCGTACTTCCTGGTGCTCGCCACCTCGCCGGCGCGAAACTCGCGCACCACGGCGTCCTGGAAGGCCCAGCCGCGCTCGTCGAGGGTTCCGGACGAGGCGTCGGTGCGCCGGACCGGCTCCGTGCCGTCCTTGACCTCCCAGAGCGTGATCCCCTTGAGGGACTGGTTGCCGGGATCGAACAGGCTCGCCCTGAGGATGACCCCCTCCTCCCGGTGCCAGATGTTGTGCTGCCGGAAGTACATGCTCGGGCTCTTCTTCTCGATCAGCACCTCCTGGATGTAGGTGCGCTGGGCGTAGCTCCTGGGGAGCACCAGCTCGCCGACGAAGAGGTCGAGGACGCTGACCAGCAGGGCGATGCCGAGGATGGGCGCGCTGATGCGCGCCAGCCCGATCCCGCAGCTGCGCATGGCGGTGAGCTCGGAGTTCATGGAGAGCGTGCCGAGCGTCAGCAGGGTGGCCATCAGGACGGCGAGCGGAGCCGCCTGGCTCACGATCTCCGGCGTCTTGGCGACGAAGAAGAGGGCGATGTGGTACCACTGCGCCCCGGAGCGGGTGAAGCGGGCGATCTTCTCCATGAAGTCGACCACCAGGTAGATGGCGATGAAGGCCCCCAGGCAGAGGGCGAGCATCCTCAGGTAGGCCTTGGCGACGTAGCGCGTCAGTATCCTCATCGCCTGACTCTCCTGCCCAGGCGCTCCCGGAGTGCGGCGCTCAGGCGCCCGTAGAGCGTCATGAGCGGCAGCGGCTGTTCGGCCGCGGTCTTGTAGAACAGGTAGACCCCGAGCGCCAGGAAGGCCAGGTTGGGCGCCCAGCAGGAAAGCCAGGGGGTGAGGACGCCCTTCTCGCCGAGCGTCTTGAAGGCGGAGAGGGCGACGTAGTACAGGAGCAGGATCCCGATGCTGACGGAGAAGCCGGCCGCCTTTCCGGAGCGGCGGTTCTGGATGCCGAGCGGCATGGCGAGCAGCGTGAACACGAAGCAGGAGAAGGGGAGCGCCAGGCGGCTGTGGTACTCAAGCTGCATGGAGAGGCGCGCCTTGGCGTCGTAGCGCCCGGGGGGCGGGGCGCCCAGCTCGCCCAGGGTCATCTCGGCCTCACCCTTCTCCGGGGCGGTCTCCGGCTTGGCGAGCGCCACGCGCAGGTTGTACTCCTGGAAGTCGACCAGGCGGTAGCCGCCGGACTCCGTCGAGCGGTGGATGCTGCCGTCCTTCAGGTGGAACTCGATGGCGTGGGACTGCGGGTCGGAGAGCAGCGCCCCCCCTTTGGCGAAGATGGTGGCGGGCTCGCGCGGGTCCCGCTCGTCGTGGATGATGACCCCGGCCATGGTCTGCCCCTTCTGGTTGAAGCTTTCCGCGTAGATCACCATGCCGGGGAAGGCGTCGTTGAACACCTTCTCCTTGACCACCAGCCCGGCGCTCGTCTGGGCGACGTCGACCAGGAGCTTCTTGAAGGAGCTGTTGCCCCAGGGGACCGCGTAGACCGTGACCCCCAGGCAGGCGGCGCAGGCCAGCAGGGAGAAGGCGAGCGGCGGCGGCAGCAGTCCGTACAGGCTGATGCCGCAGCTCTTCATGGCGGTCACCTCGCTGTCCCCGGAGAGCCTGCCGAAGGCGAGCAGGATCGCCAGCAGGAGCGCCATCGGGATGGTGTACAGCCAGAAGGAGGGGAGCAGGTAGGCGATCATCCAGAGCACGTCGGAGAGGGGGACCCCCTTCTCCACCACCATCTCGGCGAGCTTCAGGAACCTCCCCATCAGCAAAACGAAGGTGAAGGTCGCCATCCCGACCAGGAAGGGGGGCGGTATCTCCTTGAAAATATAGGCGTAAAGGGTCTTCTTCATGAGCATTGCATGATACATGAGATGGGGAGGGTTGTAAAGCAAAGGCAGGGGCTGGCAAAGGCAAAGCCAGGGGGCAGGGAGTAGTAGAGTCAAAGGCGGGGCTAGGGGCTGGGGGCTGGGGGCTGGGAGAGTCAAAGGCTTTAGTTCCGGTTCCCGTGATTCGAGCATCCGTCTTTGCCAGCCCCTAGTCCCTAGCCCCTGCCTTTGCCAGCCCCCAGCCCCGCCTTTCAAGCCTGTTACGCCGCCGCCTCCTGCATCTCGATGTCGGAGCTCTCGAAGATCTTGTCGATGTCGAGGATCATCATGAAGGCGCCGTTGTGTTTCCCCATGCCGAGGATGAACTCCATGTTCAGCTTGGTCCCGATGCGCGGCGCGGGCTCGATCTGCTCCGGCTCCAGGTCGATCACCTCCTGCACCGCGTCCGCCAGGACCCCGATGACGACGGTGTCCCCCTCCATGCTCATCTCGACCACGATGATGCAGCTGTTCACCGTCTGCTCCGTGGCGCTCATGCCGAACTTGAGGCGCAGGTCCATGACCGGAACCACGCTGCCGCGCAGGTTGATCACCCCGCGCATGAATAAAGGGGTCCTCGGGACCTTGGTGACCGAGGTGAAATCGAGGATCTCCCTCACCTCGGCCACGTCCAGCGCGAAGGTCTCCTCGCCGAGTTTGAAGGTGAGATACTGGGTGCTGCCTGCCGCTTCCGCTGCGCTCATGTCCGCTCCTTTCGGTGTACTGCCCCTGCCATGGTCGGGTTTGGGCGGAGGTCGGGGGTAAGGCCGGTCCTGCCCCTTACCCCCGACCCGGCCTGTCTAAAACTTCTCGAACGCGTCGTCCTTCAGGTCGGACACGTCATCCAGGGAAAAACTGTGGCCGGCCTGCTTCTTGATGCTCTCGCCGGAGTGGGTCAGGTGCTGCACGGCCAGCGCGGGCTTGGCGATGCGCTTGGAGTCGGACTTCTGGCGGGTGGCGACCTTCACCGACGCCCCGCTATCCTTCACCTTGAAGAAGGAGATGGTCGACTGCAGCTGCTCGGCCTGGCTGGAGAGCTCCTCCGCCGTGGAGGACATCTCCTCGGCGGCGCCGGCGTTTTGCTGGATCACCTGGTCCAGCTGCTGGATCGCCTTGTTGATCTGGCTCGCGCCGGTATCCTGCTCCTTGGAGGATGCGGAGATCTCCTGCACCAGTTCGGCCGTCTTCTGGATGTCGGGGACCAGCTGGGCCAGCATCTCGCCCGCCCGCTCGGCCACGTCCACGCTGGAGACGGAGAGCTTGCTGATCTCGCCGGCCGCGGCCTGGCTCCGCTCGGCGAGCTTTCTCACCTCGCTCGCCACCACCGCGAACCCCTTGCCGTGCTCCCCGGCACGCGCCGCCTCGATCGCCGCGTTCAGGGCGAGCATGTTGGTCTGGCGCGCGATCTCCTCGATGATGTTGATCTTGCCGGCGATCTCCTTCATCGCCAGCACCGTCTGGGCCACCGCCTTGCCACCCTCGATGGCGTCGGCAGCGGACTTGACGGCGATCTTCTCGGTCTGCAGGGCGTTGTCGGCGTTTTGCCGGATGTTCGCCGACATCTGCTCCATGGAGGAGGAGGCCTCTTCGGCCGCGGCCGCCTGTTCGCTCGCCCCCTGGGACATGTTCTCCGAGCCGGAGCTCATCTCCATGCTCCCCTGCGCCACGTTGTCCGAGGCGCCCTTCACCTCGCCCACCACGTCGGAGAGCTGTTGCACCATCGCCGCCAGTGCCCGCATCAGCTCGTCCTTGCCGCTTCTCTCCTTGATGTCGACCAGCAGGTTCCCGCCGGCGATCTCCTGGGCCGCCTGGGTGATGGAGCCCATCGCGGCGATCAGGACGTTCAGGTTGGTCTTGATGATGTTGTACTGCCCCTTGTACTCCGCGGTGATGGTCGGGGGGATGTCCCCCTTGCTGATGCGGTCCACGTAATCCGCGGTCACCATGAGCGGGCTCACGATGTTGGAGACCGTGTCGTTCACCCCGGAGACCAGCTTGTTCCACCCCCCGACGAAGAGTTCCGCGTTGGCGCGCTCGTCGAGCTTGCCGTCGGCCGCCGCCCTGATCAGGACATCGGTCTGGGAGAGCAGGTCGTTCATCATCTGCACCATGTTGTTCAGGTTGATCTTGATGACGTTGTACTGCCCCTTGTAGTCGGTGACGATGACCGGGGGGATGATCCCCTTGGCGACCTTGTCCACGTAGTCCGCGGTCACCATGAGCGGGTTGACGATGTTGGTGACGGTGTCGTTCACCCCTGCCACCAGCTTGTTCCACCCCCCGACGAAGAGCGCCGCGTTGGCGCGCTCGTCGAGCTTGCCGTCGGCCGCGGCGACGATGATCTTGTCGGTCTCGGCGAGCAGGTCGTTCATCATCTTGACGACCGCGTTCAGGTTGTTCTTGATGACGTTGTACTGCCCCTTGTACTCCGTGGCGATGGTCGGCGGGATGATCCCCTTGGCGACCTTGTCGACGTAGTCGGCGGTCACCATGAGCGGGTTGACGATGTTGGTGACGGTGTCGTTCACCCCTGCCACCAGCTTGTTCCACCCCCCGACGAAGAGCGCCGCGTTGGCGCGCTCGTCGAGCTTGCCGTCGGCCGCGGCGA